>Ga0206818_1042_pt1 | contig 43332 bp, 25 predicted proteins | sample Alteio_BWOrgCont_86_FD_152881 | JGI IMG/M metagenome (GOLD analysis project Ga0206818, IMG submission 152881) | Enriched cells from forest soil in Barre Woods Harvard Forest LTER site, Petersham, Massachusetts, United States -... | ecosystem: Environmental > Terrestrial > Soil > Temperate forest >...
CTTTTATCACGTCATCCAGTTTTTTTACAGAAAACGAAAGATCGCCAATAAAGACTTTCTTATCCTCCTCCGATATGTTATCAAATTGCATAACATCGGCAAGGCCGATGATATTAGCAACCGGGGCGCGGAGGTTATGTGAAACTATATACGAAAACTGTTCCAGGTCCTTATTTCGCTGCACTATATCGGCGATCATTTTAGTGCGTTCCTCATAGGCAATTTTTTGTTCTGTAATTTCAGATGTAATGCCAAGAACGGCTTTTTCATTTGTACCGGCAACGGTAAAAGGAATTTTAATAGAAGAGAATACTCGTTTATTCCCATTATAATCTATAAAAAAATGCTCCGGGTTCGTTATCGTTTTTCCAGATAGGATCACTTTCGTGTCCTGGGTGGTATAATATTCGGCTTCACTCTTTACCGGGAGTGTTTCCATGAGAGATTTTTCCAGTAATTCTTTTTGCGTCAATCCAATGAGGTCTGCAAAACTTTTATTTACAAACAGGTATTTACCGTCAATGTTTCTTGTAGAAATGAATAACGGTATTGAATCCATTATCAGACGCAGGTTTGCTTCAGATTGCGCTAACCATTGTTCCGCTTCTTTTGTTTCGGTCACATCTTGCTCCACACCATACTTCGCAATAGCTTTTCCTTTTTCATTAAACTCAAAGTGGCTTTGGGCATAAATATATCTTACTGTGCCGTCTTTTCTTTTAATACGGTAATAATAAGCCGAATTGCTTCCTTTTTTGAGCTTCCTTCACTATTTTCATTACATCGTCCATATCCTCGGGATGAATAAATGACTTCCAGGATTCATAAGTATGTTTGTTTTCTGTTTCCGGGAGGCCATAGATCCGGCATGTCTCTTCCGACCATAATTCATTGCCTGTTGAAATATTTTTTTCCCAACTGCCTATATGAGCAATAGCCTGCGCTTGCTTTAAGCGCAGTTCGCTATGAATTAATTTGTTCTCCGATACTTTTCTGAGTTTCTCTTTTTCAAAAATGTCTAAAGCGAATGAAATATCCCTGGTGACTTCCTCCAGTAAGGCGATCTCGACTTCACTAAATGAATTAACGTTGCTTGAAAACAGGTTATATACCCCGATCATTTCACCCGATTTTATTATAGGCAAAGCAATACCCGATTTCAATCCTCTTAACAGAGCATATTTTTTCGCGTTACTGTTTTCAGGCTCCGGCTCAAAGTCATTTATAACATACCGCTTACCGATCTTCAAAATATAGGCTGTTGGCCCGCCATCATAATTACTCAGGTCATCGAATAATTCCAGGTCGCTTTTGGAAATATTACAGTAGGCGACATGGTTCGATTTTTTGTTCACTTTATCCAGGATGCTTATCCACGCCATTTCATATTTTCCAATATCAACGGCAATACGGCAGGCTTCGTTAAAAACCGTTTGTTCATCTTCCGAATGCACAATAGTGTGGTTGATCCGGCTGAGAAATGAATAAAGCCGGTTTGCAATGATCAATTCGGCAGCACGTTTTTCTTTCTCGTTATTTTGTAAAACAAGTTCCTTATTAGCGGTAATCAATTCTGCCGTCCGCTCCGCCACCCGTTTTTCCAAAATATCTTTATTAAGTTTCTGTTCGTGTATATCCGTAAACGTTCCCACCCATTTTACAATTACCTCTTCTTCTTTTACAGGTATCAGACTAAGCAAATGATACCTGTATTCATTATTATACTGCTTCATTAAACATACTTCCAGGGGTAACTGGGGTTGTGAAATAATGATATTTTGCCAGAAACGGGCAACAGGGAGTTCTTTACTATACACCTCGGGAAATACATGCTTATAGTCTGAATAGACATACCATTGCTCATTTACAAACTCAATATTTCCTTCGGCATTGGCGGTAAATGTGATCTGGGGTATTGTTTCAAGAATGGATTTCAGTTCTTTTGTTTTAAGATACTGTTCAAACTGTGTTTTTTTCCTTACTTCCATTTCCTCCTGTAGCGCCTGGTGTATTTCATTCAGTTCGCGGGTCTGCTGAGAGAGGCGATGAAATGTTTTTACTTTAAGCAACAGTATGTCGGGGTCAACCGGTTTTGTAACATAGTCTATACCGCCTGAACTGTACCCCTTGATAATAAATTTTTTATCGGTACTCACTGCCGACAGAAAAATTATCGGGATGTCTTTTGCTTTATTAAACCCTGAAATTGCTTCTGCCACTTCAAAACCATCCATGCCCGGCATCTGCACATCAAGAATTATCACCGAGTAAATATTTTTCAGAATCTTTTTTAATGCTTCTTCGCCGGATAAGGCGGTTTCTACCTCATAATTATTTATTTCAAGCAGTTTCTTTAATGCAAAAATATTCTCTGGTTTATCATCAACTATTAGTATCATCCGGGAATGTTTAAATAACTTAAACTGGTTTTTAGTGCGCTTTTGTTAATTCTTCTTCAGCAAACAACTGGCTATGTTTATTTTAATATTGTTTTCCTGAACTGTTGTATAACCATACTCTCAGCAGGGATAACAACTGGTCTATATCCACCGGTTTTGAAATATAATCTGAAGCGCCGGCAGAGATACATTTTTCCCGGTCGCCCATCATTGCTTTCGCGGTAACAGCAAGTATCGGCAGGCGTTTATATTTATCTTGCTCCCTGATCTTCTTTATTGATTCGTAACCATCCATTTCCGGCATCATCATATCCATAAGTACGATATTGATGTCGGGATTGGCATTAAGTATTTCCACCGCCTCCTTGCCATCTGTTGCGGAGAACACTTTCATATCCTGCTGCTCCAGTGCCTTAGTGAGCGAAAAAATATTCCGTACATCATCATCTGCAACCAAAACTTTTTTATTTTTCAGAACCTCATCGAGAGCGCCGAGTTTTTTGTACCTGCTTTCCGGCGTCACCCGCTTCCTGTTCTCTTCTACGAGGTGCAGGAATAAACCGACCTCATCTATTACCCGCTGGTAAGAATGGGCTGTTTTTACAATAATGGAATCTGCGTATTGTTTTATTTTGCTTTCTTCGGAACGGGATAGCTGCTTGCCGGTGAAAATAATTATGGGCAGGTTTTCGAGTCCTTCTGTTTTTTTAATTGTTTCCAGGATTTCATATGAATTTTCCCCGGGCATACCAATATCCAATACCACACAGTCCACCTCTTTCTTTTTGAGGGATGCTATGCAGCCCGAAATATCATTTTGCATCTCTGCGTTTACATTGAAAGAGCCTAAGAAATAAACCAGGGCTTCGGCATGTTGTTTATTCTCTTCCACAATCAATACCTTTCTCGGTTGGCCGCTCTTTGAATTATCCAGTTTACTGAATATTTCTTTTATTTGCTCCAGGGCCACGGGTTTATTAATAAATTCCACCGCCCCGCTTTGAATGCTCTCTTTTTTAGCATTAAGAGAAGACATGATATGTACAGGAATATGCCTTGTTTTAGGGTCTCCCTTCAACTGTTCCATTGCCTGCCATCCATCCATAACAGGTAACTGTATATCGAGCAAAATAGCTACCGGCATGTATTGCTTTGCAAATTGCAGCGCATGGTCGCCTCTTACCACAACAATTCCTTTATAGCCGTTTTGCTTTGTAAAAGAAAGTAATGCTCCCGCGAAATTCGTATCATCTTCAACGATCAGGATCACTCTATCGCCAATATTTATACTATCACGGTCATCATCTATTTCTGCGGGTATGAGGGAGGTAATATTTTCATTACGGGTTTCAACAGGTACTTCTTCCGGTTCGTTACCTGTTCCGTTGAGCATAGTCATTGCTGCGCTTTCAGCATACGGGTGAAGCATTATTGTTTTGATAACAGGTATCGTAATAATAAATTCACTGCCCATACCCGGTTGGCTTTGCAATTGTATATCGCCGCCCAGCAGCTTTACCAATTCGCGGCTGATGGAAAGCCCAAGCCCTGTTCCGCCATACTTCCTTTTTGTAGAGCCATCGGCCTGCTGAAACGCTTCAAATACCAGGCCATGCTTATCTTTTGGAATGCCGATACCCGTATCTTTTACCGAAAATTTTATTAATGATTCGTTTCCTTTCACAGGGGCTACATTCATGCTCACATACCCGGTGGCAGTAAATTTAAGCGCGTTTGAAAGCAGGTTTTTGAGCACCTGTTCCAGTCTCATTTTGTCTGTTTCAATGTGGGAAGGGGCAGCAGGGCTTATACTAATCTTCAGCTCTATCTTTTTCTCCCTTGCTATCGGAGCAAACAAAGACCGCATATCATCGGCTATATCACTTACCTCTATGCTGTCATATTCTATATCCATCTTGCCCGATTCTATCTTCGAGAGGTCGAGTATCTCATCTATCAGGCTCAATAAGCCATTACCGGAGCTTTGTATTACTTTTGCCGATTCTACCTGCTCGTTATTCAGGTTCGATTCATAGTTATCCGACAACAACCTGGAAAGCAGTAAAATAGAATTGAGCGGTGTGCGCAGTTCGTGCGACATATTTGCCAGAAATTCAGATTTATACTTTGAACTAAGCATCAGTTCTTCCGACTTCCTTTGTATATCAATATTCCTTTCGGCAATGAGCTGGTTTTTATCTTCCAGCAATCTTGTACGTTCTTCGAGTTCCACATTGGCCTGTTGCAGTTCTTCCTGCTGCACCTTCAGTTCTTCTTCCGAAGCCTGTAGGCTTTCTGTTTTCATTTCAAGCTGGGCATTCAGTTCTTCCAGCACATTTTGTGTTGCCTGCAATTCTTCGCCCTTGGTTTGGGTTTCTATCAGCAGTTCCTCCAGCTTTCCGCGTATGCGCGCGCTGTTTATCATTATGCCCACCTGCCCGGAAACCGTATTCAAAAATGCCACAGCATTCTTATCATATTCATGGACTGTACCTGTTTCTATAACTGCGATCACTTTGTTTTCATAAAATACAGGTATCGCTATAATATTGGTGGGTGTTATTTCACCTGCGGCATAGCTAATGGTAATATTCCCTGCCGGAATATTGCGGACGATCATTTCTTTGCCGCTCCCGGCGCATTGGCCCACAATGCCTTCGCCCGTTTTAATAAAATTTCTTTTATCGGGCTGCTCAAACGCATACCCGCTTTCCAGCATCAACCCATCGCTATGCAACAAATAAAATGCCCCTACCTGGCTATTGGTATATTCCGAAACAAACTTTATTACATTATCTGCTATCCTGTTCAGGTCCTTTTCGCCCGACATTGTATCATTAAGCCCCGAAATACCTGACTGCAGCCATTCTTTGTCTGATAACAGGCCAAATGAATACTGGAGCGATTCCGTCATTTTATTTAATGATGCGGCAAGGCTCCCCAGCCCGTCTTTTTGCTCATCATTTATCCTGATCACATAATTTCCTCCGGCAATTTTATCAGCCATATTTTGCAAAATGTCTATCCGCCTTGTCATTCCGGCGTCTTTATTTTCAAGGTCCTGTTGCAATTGAGCCTTTTTATCAATAGCTATTACCAACTCGGCAGCGCGTTTTTCTTTCTCCTCATTTTGTAAGACCAACTCTTTGTTGGCAACGATCAGTTCCGCAGCGCGTTTTTCTTTCTCCTCATTTTGAAAGACCAGTTCCTTATTGGCTACTACCAATTCCGCAGCGCGTTTTTCTTTCTCCTCATTTTGAAAGACCAGTTCCTTATTGGCTACTACCAATTCCGCAGCGCGTTTTTCTTTTTCCTCATTTTGAAATAACAGTTCCTTATTGGCTACTACCAATTCCGCAGCGCGTTTTTCTTTTTCCTCATTTTGAAATAACAGTTCCTTATTGGCCACAACCAATTCCGCAGCGCGCTTCTCTTTCTCCTCATTTTGAAATAACAGTTCCTTGTTGGCTACAACTAATTCCGCAGCGCGTTTTTCTTTCTCCTCGTTTTGAAACACAAGCTCATTGTTATTCCTGTTCGCTTTTGTGAATAAAATAATAGTAATGATCAATGATAATAATGCGGTAAGAAGAATAAGTACAGGTGTATAGGTTGCATACTTTGCCACACCTGCATTCCTGGAATCGAGCAGCATGTGTTCTCTTTCTTCCATTGCTTTTACAAGAACGCGGATCTCGTCCATGTATTTTTTCCCTTCTTCAAGCGATGTTGTATCTGTATTTTGATTTGCCCGCTTTTCGCTGATCATTTTTTCAATGATCAACCGGCGTTGTAACATATAGCTTTGCATTTGCAGGCAATTTTGCTGTTGCACCTCGTTATCAAGCGTCAGGAACTTTACTGTATTTAATTCGTTTATAGCTTTTTCTTCAGACCCATTATAGGGTTCCAGGAAATTTTCTTTACCGGTAAGCAGGTAACCGCGCTGGCCTGTTTCCCCGTCTTTTAATGTTGATATTACCATTTCAAGACGCAGTATCACAGAATCGGTATGGCTTACTAATTTGTTATTTTCCAGCAAATGCTGTATGCTGTTGTAAGAAGCCACCGAACTTACTAATAATAACAGCAGTGATATGCTGAACCCGATGATGAGGTTCTTTTTAATGTTTGATCTCATAAATATTGTAGTGAATACCCTACCCGGGTGCGCATTGTTTACATTTGTCGTGTCAGGGGTTATTATTATTACACGCGCCGGAATTTGTAAAAAGACCGGTTTTCCTTGCGGTGTATATTATTGTGGGTGAATTAAGCAAACAAAAATACTGTCATTAATCTATGAAAAGATTACATAATTCTGTGAAAAGGTTACATAATTCACACATTTTGTATTGCCACATTAGAAGTGTCCGGCAAAAAAATCCCTAATGTATTGTATCACAATTTGAACATCATTGAAAATTAACAAGCATTTTAAATTCTTGGTACAATTTTTAAGAGTTTCATTAATACCTCAAAATAATAAGAGAATTAAGTGTTGCATATTTTTTATGCTATTTGTGCTTTTGATATTTTTTTGAGAATGGTTTACTTCAAAAGATAATTAAGCATGAAGCAAATGACTATTGAAGAAAAATGTATTGACACTATTCGTTGCCTGGCTATTGATGCTGTAGAAAAGGCAAACTCCGGGCATCCGGGAGCGCCGATGGCGCTCGCCCCTGCTGCTTATACCTTATGGATGAAGCATATGCGTTATAATCCCCGCAATCCCAATTGGTTTAACCGGGACCGTTTTGTTCTTTCCAATGGGCACGCCTCCATGCTCCAATATGCTGTACTTCATCTTACAGGGTATGGTATTTCAATGAATGATATTGAAAATTTCAGGCAGTTGGGCAGCATTACCGCCGGCCATCCCGAGCATGGACTTACGCCGGGAATTGAAACAACCACCGGCCCGCTTGGACAGGGATTTATGACAGCGGTTGGAATGGCTATAGCCGAGGCGCACCTTGCAGCATGTTTTAATAAGGAAGGCAATAAGATTGTTGACCACTATACTTATGTTTTTTGTAGCGATGGAGACCTTATGGAAGGCGCGTCGCACGAAGCTGCTTCTATAGCAGGCCACCTGGGGTTGGGAAAACTGATCTATCTCTATGACAATAATCATATCACTATTGAAGGCGACACAAACCTGACCTATTCTGATGATGTGGCTATGCGTTTTGAAGCCTATCACTGGCATGTGCAGGATTTAGGTGATACAGCCAATGATATAGATGCAATATCTGCTGCATTCCAGAAAGCAAAAGAGGTAGCAGATAAACCTTCCATGATCATTCTGAGGACACATATCGGGTACGGTTCGCCTGACAAACAGGATACCGCAGCCGCACATGGTTCGCCATTGGGCAATAAAGAAGTGTCGCTTACTAAAAAATTTTATGGCTGGCCTGATGAAAAATTCCTTGTGCCTGATGACGTGAAAGAACACATGCATCAGGTAATCAGCAGGGGTGAACAACAGGAAAAGGAGTGGAATAATGAACTTCATGGATATAGAAATAAATATCCCGGGCTGGCAAACCAATTTGACCAATATTTAAAACAAGAGCTGTCGGCAGATTGGGATAAAGACTTGCCATCCTATAAACCCGCCGATGGTCCCAAAGCTACCAGGTCGGTTACTACAGATATAACTACACTTTTGGCACCAAAGATACCCTGGTTGATCGGGGGGAGCGCTGACCTGGGTGAGTCAACAGCGACAATGATGAAAATCTCCGGTTACTTCGGGAAAGGAAAATATGAAAACCGGAATATGGCATGGGGGATCAGGGAACATGGCATGTGTGCAGCAAGCTCTGGTATGATACTGCATGGTGGAGTGCGGCCTTTTGCGTCCACTTACTTTGTATTCACTGACTATGCAAAACCTGCGATCAGGTTGGCCTGCATCATGAAGTTGCCGGTTATTTATGTAATGACACATGATTCTATAGGATTAGGAGAAGATGGCACTACCCATCAGCCTATAGAGCAGCTTATTACTTTCAGGTCAATGCCACATATAGTTGTCATCCGTCCCGCCGATGCTAATGAGACGGTTTATGCGTGGCGGGCGGCATTGAAGAGAAAAGACGGGCCGACAATGTTGGTATTATCAAGGCAAAAATTGCCCGTTTTCGACCGTGATAAAGTAGCCGGCGCGGAGAATGTTTTGAAAGGAGCTTATATATTATCTGCAGAACAGGGAAATGAACCTGCTGCCTTATTAATGGCTACCGGATCGGAAGTGCAACTAATACTTGAGGCACAAAAACAATTACAAACAAGCGGTATAGATGTGCGCGTGGTGAGTATGCCAAGCTGGGAATTATTCAGAGAACAATCCCAGGCTTACCGGGATGAAGTGTTGCCGCCTGCGGTTAAGTTACGGCTGGCAGTAGAAGCCGCAGCGCCAGAAGGCTGGCATGAATGGGTAGGCGAAAAAGGCCAGATAATCGGCATGACCCGGTTTGGCGCCAGCGCTCCTTACGAAGAACTGTTTAAGCATTATGGTTTTACTGTAGAAAATATTATAGATAAAGTAAACAAAATGATAGCCGGAAAATTATGAAAGTTATTATAGGCGCTGACCATGCAGGCTATAGTTATAAGGAGTTACTTGTTACTGACTTAAAACAGCGAGGATATGATGTGCTTGATTCAGGCACTTATAATGAGGAGCCGGATGATTATCCAGACCGTGCGGCAGAAGTGGCTATGGCGTTATTGAATAAGCAGGGAGATAAAGGCATCCTTATATGCGGCAGCGCTGTGGGAGTAAGCATAGCAGCTAATAAATTCAAAGGTATAAGAGCCGGCGTTTGCCATGACACCTATTCTGCGCACCAATCAGTAGAGCATGATGATGTTAATATTCTATGCCTTGGCGAACGGGTGATAGGTATTGAAGTGGCCAAAGAGATCGTATTGGCATTTCTCAATGCTACTTTCACAAACGCTCCGCGCCACAAGAGGAGATTAGAAAAAATATTTACAATAGAAAATAAAAACATGAAGGAGGACATTTTATGAGCGCTTTAGTTGATTTGCTGAATTATGGACAAAGCTATTGGCTGGATAATCTGGCAAGAAAAAAAATAACAAGTGGCGAATTAAAAAAGAGAGTATCGGAACAGGGATTGAGAGGCATTACCTCAAACCCGAGTATCTTCCACAAATCCATAACCGGCAGTACAGATTACGATGACCAGATAAAACAACTGGTTATAAAAGGCTTAACGCCACAACAGGTATATGATGCACTCACTATTAAAGACGTGCAGGATGCCTGCGATATACTAAGGCCGGTGTATGATAGCTCAGGTGGCGCCGATGGTTTCGTGAGCCTTGAAGTATCTCCGTACCTGGCACGGGATACCAATGGGTCTGTAAATGAAGCGCGAAGATTGTATAAACTGGTTGACCGGCTTAACTGCCTTATCAAGATACCAGGCACTAAGGAAGGTGTACCCGCTATTGAACAACTGCTCTATGAAGGTATCAATATAAATGTGACCCTTCTTTTTTCTATAGAACGCTACGCTGAAGTAGCAAAGGCGTATATATATGCCGTTAAACGCAGAGTTGCAGAAGGAAAACCGGTCAATAAAATTATATCAGTAGCCAGCTTTTTTCTGAGCAGAATAGATGTGCTTACTGACCAATTATTAAGCCAGTACATTATACCTGGAGAAGAACAGAAAACCATAATGCCACAACTGCTATTTGGCAAGGCCGGTATTGCCAGCGCCCAACTTGCATACCAGCGTTTTAAAGAATTATTCGGTAGTGCAGAATGGAAAGGCCTTGAAAGTAAAGGCGCTCATGTGCAGCGGCCATTATGGGCAAGCACCGGCAATAAAGACCCGCTCTATAGTGACGTCCGTTATGTAGAGTGCCTTATTGGTAATAATACAGTTAATACCCTGCCTGATGAAACTATTGATGCGTTTGCCGATCATGGTAAGTTAGAGAAAGATGCAATAGAAAATGACGTTGATGGAGCAACCAGGATATTTAACGACATTAAAAAAACCGGTATTGACATAGATGCGGTAACATGGGAACTGGAACATGATGGTATCCGGAAATTCGTAGAGCCTTATGACCAGTTGATGGCTGCCCTTGCTGAAAAAAGAGCAAAAATGCTGGAAGGCTTGATTGCTAACCAGGGTATTAGCTATGATACTTTAAAAAAAGAAATAGAAACAGTTTATACTTCAACAGATGAAAAACAAGTGGGTACCCGCCTGTATCATAAAGACCCATATCTGTGGAAAACTGATCTGGAGCAGGCAAAAATGATAATCGAAAACATGGGCTGGATTATATTGCCCGATGATTTCAACCAGGTTACTGAAAAGCTCACCTCATTTTCGCTACAGGTAAAAGAAGAAGGTTATAAATATGCTGTGTTGCTTGGCATGGGCGGTAGCAGTTTGTGCTCGGAGGTAGCAAGGGAAACATTTGGCACAGCAGATGGTTTTCTTGAGTTGCTTGTATTAGACAATACAGATCCGGCAGCTATTATTGAAATTGAAAAACAGATAGATATTGAAAAGACTCTGTTTATTGTTGCCACTAAGTCAGGTGGTACAAAAGAAACACTTAGTTTTTTCCGGTATTTCTATGACCAACTGGATAAGAAAGGGAACAAAAAAACCGGTGATAATTTTGTGGCTATTACTGATGCGGAAAGCCCTTTGGTGAAGATCGCAAGTGATTACAAATTCCGAGAAATATTTATTAACCCACCCGGTATTGGTGGCCGCTATTCGGTATTGTCTGATTTTGGATTACTGCCAATGGCATTGATGGGCATTGATATTAAATTAATAATGAACAGTGCCAGGCAAATGAAAGTTTCCTGTGATGCCACTATTCCATCTGCATATAATCCGGGGTTAAGCCTTGGCCTCATATTGGGCATTTGCCAGCGGCATGGGCGCGATAAGGTGACTTTCATATTGTCCGAGTCTATCAATTCCTTTGGCTATTGGGTAGAGCAATTGCTCGCAGAGAGTACCGGGAAAGAAGGGAAAGGATTGATCCCCGTTAATGGCGAGGCACCCGGTAACCCGGTAGATTATGGAAAGGACCGTGTGTTTGTACATATGTACTTGTCTGCCGATGATAATGCGGCTGATGAGCAAAAACTAAAAGCCCTGGAAGCTGCAGGACATCCGGTAATAAGGATAAGTATGCCGGATAAAATAGCTTTGGGCGGTGAATATTACCGGTGGGAAATAGCAGCAGCGGTTGCCGGAATGGTACTGGGCATTAATCCTTTCAACCAGCCTAATGTTGAAGAGAGCAAAAAAAACACAAATAATATACTGGAGGACTGGAAGAAAGATGGGAATTTTAAAAAATCTGAACCAATATTCAATAATGAAGATTTTTCAATCTACGGTAGCGGGGCAATAAAAGAGCTTAATAACAAAGAATATGAGCAAACTGATAAATTTATTAACGCCTTTACAGCTTTAGCCCAGCCCGGCGATTATATCGCCTTTCTGCCTTATTTTATGTTGACACATGAACGTGCTGAAATAATGCAGGCGTGGAGAATGGAAGTCAGAGACAAACTGAAAACAGCTACTACCCTTCTGAATGGCCCGCGCTACCTGCATTCTACAGGCCAGCTTCATAAAGGGGGGCCTGATTCCGGTTTATATATTTTACTGGTACATAATGAAGACAGCGACTTATCCATACCAGGCGAAAAATTTGGCTTTGCCACTTTGCACGAAGCGCAATCGCTCGGAGATTTCCGCTCCCTTGATGATAAAGGCCGCAGGGTAATCCGCATCAATTTAGGTGACAATATTGATAAAGGGCTTAAAAAATTATGGAACTCAATAAAGGTATCAAACAAAATACAACATGCAGAATAAAATGGAACCAGGAGAAATTAAAACATTGTTTTTAGATATTGGCGGCGTATTGCTTACTAACGGCTGGGGACATGAATCCCGGTTTGAAGCCGCGAAAAAATTCGGATTGGACAAAGAAGAAGTAGAAGGACGTAATAAACTCGTTTTTGACACCTATGAAATAGATAAGATTTCTTTCGATGAATATTTAGACTGGGTGATTTTTTATGAGGAAAGAAAGTTTTCCAGGGAGGAGTTTACAACATTTATGTTGCAACAATCTCAGCCCTTAGACGGATGTATCAATTATTTTAAAGCGCTAAAACAACAACATCAGCTTAAAGTTATAGCGGTAAGTAATGAAGGGCGGGAATTAAATGAATACAGGATCAAACAATTCAAATTGGATGAACTGTTTGACGCCTACATATCTTCCTGTTATGTACACTTGCACAAACCGGATAAAAGCATGTTGCAAATGGCCTGTGATGTTTCGCATACCCTTCCCGGACATGCACTATATATTGATGACACCCTTCTGCTGGTAGAAGTAGCAGCCTCTGTTGGTATTCAGACACTGCATTTTCAAGGGTTGGATTCCGCAAAAGAATTTATAAAAACATGCAAATTTTATTAAAGCAAGTAAAAAGTAAAAAGATGCAAGCACAGGAATATGATTATGGAATGATCGGGTTAGGCACCATGGGCCGCAACCTTGTTTACAATATGTGTGATCATGGATACAGGGTAGCCGGGTTTGATAAAGACGCCTCAAAAGTAGATGCGTTGGGAAACGAAGCGGATGGCAGGAAGGTTTTGGGTGCGCATAACCTGGAAGATTTTATTGCCTCATTAAAATCTCCCAAAGTAATTATGCTGCTCGTTCCGGCAGGCCACATTGTAGATGCTGTTATTGCTGAACTGAAACCTTTTTTGTCGAAAGATGACCTGGTAATGGATTGCGGCAATTCTCATTTCACTGATACCGACCTGCGCACCGGGCAACTGGCAAAAGAACAGATCCATTTTATGGGTGTTGGTATTTCCGGCGGAGAGTATGGCGCCCGCTATGGGCCGAGTATAATGCCGGGTGGCGCAAAAGCAGCTTATGAACGGGTAGCCCCAATGCTTAAAGCTGTTTCGGCAAAAGTAAATGATGAACCTTGTGTAACATGGCTTGGTCTCGGCTCTGCAGGCCATTATGTGAAAATGGTGCACAATGGCATAGAATACGGACTGATGCAACTGATTGTGGAAGCCTATCATCTCCTGAAGGAATGCCTTGACATAAACAATGATGACCTTCACAAAGTCTTTTCAAAATGGAATGAGGGAAGGCTGAAGTCCTACCTTATAGAGATCACTGCTGATATTTTCGCTCAAAATGATGATCTCACCGGCAACCGGCTCATTGATATGATCCTTGACACATCCAAACAAAACGGAACAGGGCAATGGACTTCACAAAGTGCAATGGAGCTGTATCTCCCAATTCCTGTAATTGATGCGTCTGTTTCCGCACGCGATCTTTCAGCGCTGAAAGAGGAACGGGTAGCGGCACAAAAAATGTTGCAGTGGCATAAAGTCGTATTCCAGGGAAATGACAGCGAATTGGCTGGCTGGTTGGAAAACGCACTTTATTTTTCCATGATTACTGCGTATGCGCAAGGCATGTCTCTTTTGCAGCGTGCATCAAAAGAATATAAGTATGATCTGAATCTTAATGAAGTAGCCCGTATATGGCGCGGAGGCTGTATTATAAGATCCGTATTGCTGGAAGACATTCTTTCTGCTTACTCGGATGAACCCGCTTTGTCAAATCTGATGGTAAATAAGCAATTATCTCTTAAACTGGAACAATGCCAGGATGGTTTCCGGCTTGCTGTAAAAACAGCGATTGATACAGGCGTACCCGTACCTGCAATGATGGCCTCACTGGCATATTATGATGGTTACAGGAGTGGCTGGCTGCCAGCCAACCTGGTACAGGCACAACGTGACTACTTTGGCGCTCATACTTATGAACGTACTGACCGTAAAGGTATTTTTCATACACAATGGAATCAAAAACAGCAATAATGGAATCAACAGTAAAAATTGGCCCGACAGTCATTGTCATTTTCGGTGCAGGCGGCGACCTTACCTGGAGAAAATTGATGCCTGCTATTTACAATCTGTATTTAGATAATTGGATACCGGAACATTTCGCGGTCATGGGTGTGGCGCACACTGATATGACGGACAACGAGTTTCGAAAGCATATAAATGAAGGCGTTGACAAGTTTTCCCGCAGGGGAAAGTCAAAGAAGGATGATTGGAAATCGTTTGAAAAATATATCACTTACAAGAAAGGAGATTTTAGTGATGTAACTACCTACAAAACCGTTAAAAAACAAATTGACCAATTTGAAAAAAGCTGGGGAGCGCCTGTAAACAGGATATTTTATATGGCAGTACCTCCTTCTTTTTTTGAAGAAATCGCTACAATGATCGGGAAAAACGGATTATCCGATAATAAAAAAATCAGCCGTATAATAGTAGAGAAACCATTTGGCCATGACCTGGAAAGCGCCAAACACCTGAATAACCTCTTACATGGGCTGTTTGATGAATCGCAGATATACCGGCTGGATCATTATCTCGGTAAAGAAACCGTGCAAAATATACTGGCATTCCGTTTTGCCAACGCGATGTTTGAACCGGTATGGAACCGTAACTATATAGATCATGTACAAATTACAGTGTCAGAACAATTGGGAGTAGAGCTTAGAGGAAATTATTATGAAACAGCCGGTGCGCTCAGGGATATGATCCAAAACCACCTGCTTCAATTGATGTGCCTTATCGCAATGGAAGCGCCGGTTTCTTTTGACGCGGACGAGGTACGTAATAAGAAAGTAGATGTATTGAATGCTTTAAGAAAATTCAAGCCGGAAGATGTACACAAAACTGCGGTAAGAGGCCAGTATCAGGATGGGTGGATAGAGGGCAAAAAAGTTATCGGCTACAGGCAGGAGCCGGATGTGGACAGATCATCCAATATAGAAACCTTTGCGGCAGTAAAATTTTATATTGATAACTGGCGCTGGCAGGGTGTGCCGTTTTATGTGCGTACCGGAAAACGGCTGAACGAAACAATTTCCGTGATCACTATCCAGTTCAGGCCGGTGCCACATCATTCATTCCCGGTTGAAACAACGGAGAACTGGCAACCAAACAGGCTGATACTCAACATACAGCCTTTTATGGGAATACGCCTGCGGTTCCAGGCAAAACAACCCGGACTTAAAATGCTGCTTAATCCGGTTGACATGCTGTTTAATTACAGCGATGCTTATTCCGGTGGTACGCCCGAAGCTTATGAAACATTATTGCTCGATATTTTCAGGGGCGATGCTACGCTCTTTATGCGCGCCGACCAGGTGGAAGCGGCATGGACAATACTGATGCCTGTTATTGACGCATGGAAAGCTAACTCATCCCCTAATTTCCCCAACTATGACGCCGGGTCGCAAGGGCCGGAGGATGCTGAAGCGCTGATTGCAAGAGACGGTCACAACTGGATCGTAGTGCCGCTTGAAAAAAACGAACATGGGACAGGAAAATAACATACAGATATTTGATGCCGGTGAATTGGCGAAAGCTGTTGCTGAATTCATAATTAAAATTGCCAATGAGGCAATTGATACAAGCGGCAGGTTTGTGATATCGCTCTCCGGTGGACATACACCAGAAACATTATATAGTGTATTATGTACTGAACCTTACCAGGGCCGGATAGCCTGGGACAAAACCTTTGTTTTCTGGGGAGATGAGCGTTGCGTGCCATCAGATAACGCACAAAACAATACGCGAATGGCAAAAATATTTTTGCTGGACCATGTTGATATCCCGCAATCAAATATTTACCCTGTGCCGGTTGACCTGCCACCAGAAAAGGCTGGAGCAGCGTATGAAAATTCTATAAAACAATTCTTTGGGAGTGAAGAACCCTGCTTTGACCTTATACTACTCGGATTGGGAGAGAACGGGCATACTGCGTCTCTTTTCCCTGGAACCGATGTTCTTTCTGAGCATACACATTTAATAAAAGAGGTCTATGTGCAGGAGCAAAGTATGTATCGCATTACAATGACTGCAACTTTGATCAACCAGGCCGGCAATATTATATTCCTTGTAGCAGGTGATAGCAAGTCTGAAATTTTAAACACTGTTTTAACTGCGCCTTATCAGCCCGATAAATATCCGGCTCAGCTCATTAAACCTGTAGATGGTAACTTATACTGGTTTGTTGACAGTAAAGCAGCAGCACTTTTAAATAAAAGGTAAAAAATATGAAAATAAGTCCTCTTGCAGGAAAGCCTGCTACTCCTGGAATGCTGGTTAATATACCAAAACTAATTACTGCCTATTATAGTGATGTCCCGGATCCTAAGGTAGTAGCTCAACGTGTGGCTTTTGGAACTTCCGGCCATCGTGGTTCTGCATTTACCAGTTCATTCAACGAATGGCACATACTTGCAATTACCCAGGCGATATGTATGTACCGGAAAATAAACAAAATAGATGGCCCGCTGTATATGGGCATGGACACACACGCACTCTCTGTGCCGGCGCTGGCAAGCGCGCTCGAAGTGTTAGCGGCAAACTGGGTAGATGTCATGATCGCCGGAATGGACGAATATACCCCTACCCCTGTTATCTCTCATGCCATTCTCACTTACAATAAAGGCCGGAAAACCGGCCTGGCAGATGGCATTGTAATTACGCCCTCTCACAATCCGCCACACGATGGCGGATTTAAGTATAATCCTCCAAACGGCGGCCCGGCTGATACCATAGTAACAAGCTGGATAGAAGCAAAAGCAAACGAATTGCTGGAACATGGCCTGAAAGGTGTTGTAAGAATATCTTTAGAAAAGGCGCTACATGCAGCTACTACCCATAAACATGACTATCTGAATACTTATATCGCTGATCTTGGGAATGTGGTCAATATGGATGCGATACGCAACGGAAATATCCGCATAGGGGTAGATCCTCTTGGCGGGGCAGGTGTTCATTACTGGGAACCAATCGCAGAACGCTATGGACTAAACCTTACAGTAATAAATAAAGATGTTGACCCTACATTCCGTTTTATGACTGTGGATTGGGATGGACAGATCAGGATGGATCCTTCTTCCACCTATGCCATGCAAAGCCTTATCGGTTTAAAGGACAAGTACGATATTTCTTTTGCCTGCGATACAGACCACGACCGGCATGGCATAGTTACAAAAAGTGCCGGGCTGCTGCCGCCTAATCATTACCTCTCTGTATGTATTTCCTACCTTTTTCAAAATCGCCCGCATTGGCATAAAGAAGCCGCCATAGGCAAGACGATTGTAAGCAGCCAGATGATAGACCGGGTTACAGCACAGCTTGGAAGAAAATTATATGAAGTGCCTGTTGGTTTCAAATGGTTTGTAGATGGTTTGCTGGATGGATCACTCGCTTTTGCCGGTGAGGAGAGTGCAGGCGCATCCTTTGCGCGCCTTGATGGCAGCATCTGGACAACAGATAAAGACGGGTTTATTCCAGCTTTGCTTTCTGCCGAGATTACTTCTGTAACGGGCAAAGACCCCGGTGAAATATACCAGGGCCTGACGAAAGAATTTGGAGCGCCGGTTTATGACCGTATTGAAGCGCCCGCAACAGCCGAACAGAAAAAGTTGTTAAGTGCATTATCGCCAAAACAAATTCAGATCACGGATTTGGCCGGTGAAAAAATTGAAAATATAATAACCATAGCGCCTGGCAATAAAGCATCAATAGGAGGTGTGAAAGTTTCGACAAAGAGCGGCTGGTTCGCAGCCCGTCCGTCAGGAACAGAGGAAATATACAAGATATACGGGGAGAGTTTTCTCGGAAGAGATCATTTAGATAAAATTTTGAAGCAGGCGCAGGAAATTGTTGATAATACATTATCTAAAGGCTGAACTGCCTGAGTTTTTTTTAGTGAACACAAAAATTATGGCAGATATCAGTAGTCCCGACAATGGGACAGAAGTGCGGATAATCAATACGCCGGATACGCTTATACCGGAAGTTCAATTATTATCAAACGGTAAATACCATGTAATGGTATCAAACTCCGGCGGTGGTTATAGCCGCTGGAAAGATTTTGCGGTTACCCGTTGGCGCGAAGACGGCACATGCGATAACTGGGGTACATTTTGTTATATCCGGGATATTGATAGTGGCGAATATTGGTCGAATACCCATCAACCTTCGCTTAAAAAAAGCAAGAGCTATGAAGCGGCATTTTCCCAGGGGCGAGTTGATTTTCATACTTCCAATAACAATATAGATACCCATACGGAGATAGTAGTATCTCCCGAAGATGATATTGAAATAAGGCGGATGCATGTTACTAATAAATCTGCAATACGCAGAACTATTGAGATCACAAGCTATGCGGAAGTAGTAATCGCATCTCCTGCTTCAGACGCGATGCAGCCTGCGTTTAGCAACCTGTTTGTTCAGACAGAGATACTCCCGCTTCAGCGTGCTATTATTTGTTCACGCAGGCCAAGTTCAAATAATGAGCAAGTTCCGTGGATGTTTCATTCTATGATCCTGCATGGATCGGAAAAAGCAGAAGTCTCTTATGAGACCGACCGGATGGAGTTTGTTGGTCATGGAAATACAACTGTTAACCCTAAGGCAATGGATAATTCAGGTCCGCTTTCAGGTAACCAGGGTTCTGTCCTTGACCCAATCGTTGCAATACGCTATAAAATAGTGTTGGAGGCCGAAGAAAATATTACTATAGACCTGATTATCGGAATTGGCGATACAAGAAAAATATGTGAAGGGCTTATTGCGAAATACCAGGATAAACATCATAAAGATCGTGTTTTTGAACTGGCTTGGACACACAGCCAGGTTATCCTCAGGCAAATAAATGCTACGAATGTTGATGAGCAGCTATTCAATCGCCTCGCCGGTTCTGTTATTTTCATTAATCCGTCTTTACGTGCAAGCCCCTCTGTTATTATCAGGAATCACAGTGGGCAATCGGGCTTATGGGGCTATTCTATTTCCGGCGACTTACCTATTGTCCTGGTGCAAATTGAAGATCAGAATAATATAGATTTAGTTAAGCAATTAATACAAGCCCATACCTATTGGCGCCTTAAAGGGCTTGCTGTAGATATTGTGATCTGGAATGAAGATCACGGCGGCTACCGCCAGGCATTACAAAATCAAATTCAATCCCTTGTTCCAAATGAATTATTAGATCGTCCGGGAGGCATTTTTTTGAGGGCAGCAGACCAGATTTCCAATGAAGACCGCATACTGTTCCAAACAGTAGCCCGTGTTAATATTTCTGACGCTAATGGCACGTTGGCTGATCATCTGAATCGCCTCGCTTATGGGAAATCTTTGATTCCGTATATTAAAAAAGCATTGTCTTATATTCCTCAAAACACACCTGTTTCTACTCCGGCAGACTTGATTTTTTTCAATGGATCAGGTGGTTTCTCACAAGAAGGAAGGGAGTATATAATTACCATTGACAATAAAAACAGAACTCCTGCCCCCTGGGTAAATGTAATTGCAAACCCTGATTTTGGGACGGTTGTGACTGAAAGCGGACAAGCATACACCTGGGCCGAAAATGCGCATGAAATGCGTCTTACCCCCTGGAATAATGATATTGTAAGCGATTCGGCTGGAGAAGTCTTTTATTTACGCGATGAAGAAGCTGGCCATTTCTGGTCTCCAACACATCTTCCCAGAGGTGGCCAGTCTTCCTATATTACAAGACATGGGTTTGGCTACAGCATCTTTGAGCATATTGAAGATGGCATCCATTCTGAAATGTCTGTGTTTGTGGATATAGCATCCCCTGTCAAATTCACAATATTGAAAGTGCGCAATAATTCGGGCAGGGTGCGCCGCCTGTCCGCTACCGGTTATACACAATGGGTATTAGGGGATATAAGACCTAAAACCGGTATGCATATAATTACCGAGATTGATCCAAATACAGGCACTCTTTTTGCGAGAAATCCATACAATACGGAATTTGCAGGATTGGTGGCTTTCTTCGACGTAGATGAAGTAACTAAAACCTTTACCGGAGACAGAACTGAATTTATTGGGCGCAATGGCTCTTTGCAAAATCCGGACGCTATGCACCGTTTAAAACTCTCCGGGAAGGTGGGAGTTACGTTAGACCCGTGTGCAGCTATCCAGGTGTCATTCGATCTCGCAGACGGAGAAGAACGTGAGATCATTTTCAGGCTGGGAGCAGGAAAGGATACAAAAAATGCCTGCGATAATGTTAATCAATTCCGTGGAAATGATGCGGCACACAAATCGCTTGAAAAAGTTAAAAATTACTGGAAACATACTACAACAGCTTTGCAAATAGAAACCCCGGATATTTCAGTCAATATTATAGCCAATGGATGGCTAACCTACCAAACGCTGTCTTGCCGCCTTTGGGGACGTTCAGGATATTATCAATCAGGAGGAGCTTTCGGTTTCAGAGACCAGTTGCAGGATGTTTTGTCATTGCTTCATTCCGGGCCGCAATTGGCCCGGAAGCAAATCCTGCTTAGTGCAACGCGCCAGTTTCCCGAAGGCGATGTGCAGCATTGGTGGCATCCGCCAACGGGTCGTGGTGTAAGAACCCGTATATCTGATGATTTTCTTTGGTTACCCTTTGTAACAGCCCGCTATGTACAACATACCGGAGATGTCAAAATTCTGGATGAGTCATTACCTTTTCTTCAGGGACGCCTGCTTAACAGCGGAGAAGAATCTTATTATGAACTTCCTGCACAATCGGAGCAGTCGTCAACATTGTACGATCACTGTATGCGTGCCATAAAGCATGGATTAAGTTTTGGTGAGCATGGATTGCCGCTTATGGGTACAGGCGACTGGAATGATGGCATGAACCGGGTAGGACATAACGGCAAAGGAGAGAGTATCTGGCTGGGCTTCTTTTTGTATGATGTGCTTGCCAAATTTATTGAAATAGCAAACCTCCATAATGATCCTGATTTCGCAGCACAATGCAAAAAAGAAGCAGAAACACTGAAAAGCAACATAGAGAAAAATGGCTGGGATGGTGAATGGTACCGTAGAGCTTATTTTGATGATGGTACACCGCTTGGCGCTGCAAGTAATACTGAATGTAAAATTGATGCTATTGCACAAAGCTGGTCTGTATTATCGGGTGCTGGCGATCATGAACGATCCGTTACCGCAATGGAATCGGTAGTCAGCCGCTTAGTAAAAAAAGATGCTGCATTAATACAGCTTTTAGACCCTCCTTTTGATAAAGCAGCCATTGACCCCGGTTATATAAAAGGATATGTGCCGGGAGTGCGGGAAAACGGCGGACAATATACCCATGCTGCGGTGTGGACAGTGATGGCCTTTGCCAGCTTAGGTGATAGCCGCCGCACCTGGGAATTATTGCAGATGATAAACCCCTTAAATCATAGTAATACCCAGGAAGGAATAGCGATATACAAAGTAGAGCCTTACGTGATGGCAGGCGATGTTTATGCGCTCCCGCCACACACAGGCCACGGCGGATGGACATGGTACTCAGGCTCTGCAAGCTGGATGTACCAGCTTATTATCGAATCTTTTCTGGGATTGCGAACTGATGGAGACAAGCTAAGATTTGCACCCTGCATTCCGGCAGAATGGGAATCATTTAAAGTCCACTACCGGCATCGCGATACAATGTATCACATCACTATTCATCAGAAAAATATTGCGGGAGAATTAACTGTATCGGTAGATGGGATAAAACAGGAAGGTAATGTTGTGTCTTTAGCTGACGATGCAACCGAGCATTTTGTTGAAGTTCTGCTATTTACTGATCCGGTTAAAGAGAATACTAAAGTTAAACTCATAAATGCAATTTAATGGCGCACTTGATAACACCATCCATTCTTTCGGCAGATTTCGGGAACCTTCAAAGCGTTTGTGAAATGATAAATGGCAGTCAGGCCGATGGGTTTCATCTTGATGTTATGGATGGAGTTTTTGTTCCAAACATTTCGTTTGGATTTCCGGTAATTAAAGCTATTCAAAAATATGCTAAAAAGCCACTTGACGTGCATTTAATGATCGTTGAACCTGACCGTTACCTGGAGAGATTCAAAGATGCCGGTGCGGATATTTTAACTGTCCACATTGAGGCATGTGCGCATATTCACACAACAATTGATGCTATTAAAAAACTGGATATGCAAGTTTGTATCGCTGTTAAACCACAAACGCAACTATCAATTTTAGAAGAAATCATTTCTGATATTGACGCTGTTTGTGTAATGAGTGTAAACCCGGGGTTTGGTGGGCAAACATTTATGGAAAGCGCTTTCAATAAAGTAAAGGACTTGAAAGCAATCATACGGGCCAGGAACGCAAATGCACTGATCAAAGTTGACGGGGGGATTGATTTGAGCAATTATGTGAGACTGGTCAATTCAGGGGCTGATATACTCGTTACCGGCACTTCTGTTTTTGGCGCTGACGACCCTGTAAGGGCAATTGAAGCATTGAAGAAAATATAGACGATTATGAAATCAACCCCAAAAAGCATACTCACAATTAATGGAGGTTCGTCCAGCATTAAGTTTGCTCTGTATGAAATTGACGGTTCTCTTACACAACTATTATCTGGCGAAATAGAAAATATTGGTATCGGAAATACCAAGTTAAATTTTAATGATCTCAATACTGATCAAAAGAATAGTATCAGTATTAAAGCTGATAACTACGATAATGCAGCAATTTTTTTGATTGACTGGCTTGAAAAACAAGGATGCTTTATTTCAGTCAAGGCAATTGGACACAGAATAGTTCACGGGATGAAGCACAATGCGCCCGAATTGATCACTCCTGAATTGTTAGTTGAATTGAGGAACATCAGCACGTATGATCCTGACCATTTGCCTGGAGAGATAAAATTGATTGAACTATTCTGAAAACATTGTCCATCATTACCGCAAATAGCTTGTTTTGATACTGCATTTCATACCCAGTTAGGCTCGCCTTTGCTCAATCCATGCTCAATGATTGCCTCAATGACCTTCCTTATCCTTCCCAATTCCCTGTTCAATCCCTCAAAGTCCCCCAACTCAACGGGCAGACCTTTTGAGATGCACTGGCGCTTGGCGTTCCAACATGACTTTGGAACCGCAATTTCCGTGCTTAACAGCACTCTGTTCACAGAGCTAAAGCAATACTGGTAGAAGATGACGGACTTACCGTCCTTCCTGATTTTCTGGCTGATTACAGCTTTAAGAGGTAACAACATATTTTGGTCGATTTTTGGTCGATTAACACTGTGTAAACCTGCATAAAGGTAGAAAGCAACAAACTAAGGCACCTGTTATAAATATTTAAAAATCAGCCACTTACTGTAACGTTACGTAAAAACAAGTAAGGGGCTATATTGCTGTAACCCCTTTCAAGTGACCCGGATTGGATTCGAGATGCAATCCTAACTACTTGAAAGTCAATTGCTTTATTTTTTTGTCGATTTTTTTGTCGATTAATTTCAGGAATTTCTTGGTTCTTAATCTCTTTTTACTCAAGTTTAACTATCATTACAAAGATAGCGAAATAACATGCTCAATTTGCAAGAGAGGAGTAAATATTTTGTAACAGTCTGGTTTTTGTTTCTATAGTATCTTCACTGCTTACAAGCATGTTTCTTACAAATGCACTCTTTTGTTTTTGTTCTATATGCGTTTTAAGAATCCGGCATAATCTGCTTAAAAGTTTTTCATTTGAAGCGCATATTTTTTTGATTTCCCGCCCAATGACAATGGACGAAATTTCATCTAATGTCCTTTCATGTTCTTCAAATAAATCAGCGTGTTCTCTATAGATTAAGTCAGCCTGCAAATCAAAAAAATAAGCAATGATATTTGCAACGTCTTTTGCATCTTTTGTGCGGTGTTCAGGCCTGTCGTCAAAAGAGATGAATTTAAGCAAAACTATTGAAGGTAAAGTGGCCACTTTAAAGTAATGGCCTGTTTCTATTGCAATTTCTTTAGTACCTGATTGATAGACTTCCATAAAGCCATTCACATGCATGTTAGTCAATCCATGACTTGCGTATGTAACATCGGCGTCAATTTCCATTGCTCCGAACGGAAGTATGTCAACCTGTATTCCTGACGGTGCAATCATTACAAACGAATTTTCTTTTGTGTCTTGAAAACTCTTTTGATCTTTCAAATATTGTTTTACCGAACTATAGGCAGCTTCACTGCCGACCAGCACTGCAAAATCTGCATCTTTGGTTTGCCTGAATACCTTGCTACGCCGGGCATACCAAACGTCCCTTGCCAATGCTCCGATCAGATAGTAGTCTATACCTGTTACCTTAAATGCTTCCTCAAGGGCGCTGAATACCTCACTTAGCTCACCCTTTCTTATGTTGTCCAAATTCATGCGCTAAATATTTTGTGTAAATTATTTCGGCTGTTTCAATACACCTGGGATCATCCGTCAGTAATAAATCAGCATATACCAGCAAAGGTGGAACAAATTGCTCACTGTCAATTGCCTCGTCTTTCCAGAATCTTTCATAAAACCGAACGTTTCCTTTTTCATTTGGAATCAGCTTCCATTTTGAAACGAAAGCTGCTCTGTGCTGATTAGTATATAAAGTAAGAACTTCTGGTCTTAAATAATTAGTATAATGGTCTGCAGCCGGCTCACCGCCCCAAACATCTTCTCCTTGTTCAATGGGCAAAGAATGCCAATTCTTTAGTTTGTCCTCATTCCAAAATCGGAAAGTGCCTAAATACAAGGTTGGTTTCAGCGTTTCCCCATATCCAACTACCCATCTGTCGAGCAATGCTTTTTTGTTCTGGAGTTGCATTGTCTTTTCATTTATCCGCAAAATGAACCCGGCATCTTTTAATCCTTCAATTACATTCCTGATATTGCCAAGTGCAACACCTGTGATCGCCGCCAACTTCCTGTATGGCATATTGATGGTATCGTTATGCAAAAGCAAATAGAATACTGTTTTCAAACCTGTTTTAGTAAATGCTCTGTTAGTCGCAGGTTTATCTTTCTCAACTGCTTTTTTACCGTCTATCCATAAAAATGTACCGTCCGTATTGACATAGATATTACCGGCTGCGTCTAAATAACCAATTTTCTTTTCTCTTAAAATCTCTTTGAGTGCGGGGAAAATGTGATTAGCGATTAACATAAAAGGTTGGTGTTGTTCAGCCATTTCATATAATTGGGACAGTTGGTACTTCCTCAATTCATTTTTTACTTCGGCGAAAAAATGAATGGTTCTTGAATCAATATGCAAATCCAATTTCCCATCAATCTCTTTAGCCAACGGTTTCCACTTACCAACTATACCTGTTTGGCCGTCAAATTGTTCTAAAGCTCGACTTACTATTTGTATTTTGTTCATAAATAAAATTCGTTCACGTTACGTGAACAAGTAAATATAGTGAACATTTTTTGATTAAAAAAACTTTTGTTTGTTATGTTGTTTACATAACGTAAAAGTCTGAAACAGTTATACTATCCTTTCGTCTAATATACCTTTCCATTCAACAAAGCCTTTCTTTACATCAGAGTAGTCATGAATTATCCTACTAAAATAATCTGGTGCTTTTTTGATATAGGAATTTCTGCCTGTTAGCTTCATTTCGTTAAGGCTGATTTCTATTTCTTTAATCACTGCCCGTAACGCTTCTTTATCTTTAGCTATATGCCATAGATAGGTTGCCTCTTCACTATCAAGGGTTTCCCAGATCAAGTGGTATTTATTTTCTCCTGCAATCAGGAAAATGAAAGAGAAGGGTTGTAGAATAAATCGAAGTTTTAAAACGGACGCTTCATGCTTTGCTGCTAAATATTTTATATGGAGAAAGTGTTTGGCCGATTCCATTTTTAATATCTCGTTGAGCAACGCAGTTTCATTTTCCAGCAATGCGCCAATGTTTTGATTCGACTGTTTCAAATCATCAAAAGATAAGATTGATTTAGCAATGCCATCACCTTTGAATTTCTTAAAATCCCGTCTTACAAATTCAAACCTTACGGAATCAATGATCTCCCCGTTTATTGCATTTACCTCATCGGAACTCGCTTCATAAGAAAGAACGTTCTGCTTGTCATGCTTTATCCTGATGCTTACTGTAATGGATTTTGTTTTCAGGATTTTTGAGAAGTATTCTTTAATCGCCTCAAACTCCGGCCTGGCATTATCGTTGGGTATTTCTATGACAATATCTTTTCTGATTGCAGATAAATAAAAAGGAATGGTAACACATCCGTTTCCAAACCCGATCTTTTTAAATGGTATTTTTATGATCTTTTCAAACACCTACCATTGATCTATTATCGGAGCGGGAGGAGGTGTTATAACAAGAGAAGGAGCAGGAGCCTCATCGTCACCAAAATCTTCTTCATCTTCTTCCGGCTCAAGCATGATAGCAGGTGATGACTTAGAGGTGTTGACCATTGTTCTTTTCAACACTACCGATTTTAAAATACCTCCCGTATCAATTGTTCTGAATCTTATTTGCTCAATGGGTAGCAACGATAATGAAAGCTGTTGAGTGTCTTCCTGTATTATCACATTGTAATTGAGGATTTCAGCAAAAATACTGCTTTCTTCTTCCTTATATTTTAATACCCTGATTTTCCAAACTATTCCTTTTTGAAAGCAATCAATATTCATTCCTAATTCAAGAACAGAAATCGGATAAGCATTTGCCTGCCTGCCGATATAAAACCGGTCTTCCTCAAACCTCAAAAGGTATTCTTCGTGTGTTTTTATTATGCCCGAATTAGCGAGCTTATTGTAATACTTATTCCTTTTCTGAAACATCTTTTCCAAATGAGGAATATTCAAGTCCCGGTAATCATAAATAGCAGGAACATTTTCACTGCGCTGCACCCTACCGATATACTGTATCAGCTTACCTTCAAATGAACATGGGTAAACAAGAAATAAACAATCAAGCACGCCTATATCAATTCCTTCACCCATAAACTGTCCGGTAGTAATTAAAACTTGAAACCGCCCATCTTCTATTTGTCTCATTTTTGCTTTCCTTGAGGCTTCGGTATCATCCCCTGATAAAGTAATGGTTTCGCAATCCTGCTTTAGGAAATGATTTAGTATCTCTGTATGGGCTTTTCTTTCGGTAAGCACCATGATGCTTTTGCCGTTATTTATTTCGGTTCTAACGTCATCAGCAATTAAGGAGTTTCGTGCTGTATCGTGGACGAGTATATCTGAAAGCGTTTCAAAATTATCAGTTGCTACATTGAAAGGGATGTCTAAATCCGTATCTCTGATATTGATGAATAAGCCCTTATTATTATCGTGATTTTTGGGAACGGCTATCTCATGGATCACCTCGCCGATCTGGGCGAAAATTATTTTCTCATCCTTGTTTTTCCTTATTGGCGTAGCTGTTAGTCCATACAGGTAATAAGTGTGTAACTGTTGCAGAACAGCCTTGTATGTATCGGACGGCAAATGATGGCACTCATCTATGATTATAGTGCCGAAAGCCTTTTCGATTTTATTTGCTACTTCAGTATTACTAAGACTTTGAATCATGGCTACCGTTATATGCTCACCAATGTCCACCTGACCTTTTGTAATTCTGCCAATCTTATATTTCGGTATGCCTAAGTAGGATTGTATGCGCTGTATCCATTGGTCGAGCAACTGCCTGCGATGAACAATGATAAGTGCAGGTTGTTTCTTTTGGGCTATGATAGAAAGCGCAACAATCGTTTTGCCGGAACCCGGTGGGGCAACGATAACACCCATTTCTTTTTTGTCGGTTATGACAAGACCTGGTTGTTGATAATCGTATAGTTGTCCTTTTTGTTCATACTCAACCTCCGGTAACTTTGTTCTTTGATCTGCTAACTGATACTCCAGCTTATTTGCTTTACAGTACCGTAGCAATGCACCAATATAACCTCTTGGCAAAATTATCCGGTCTATTTGTTCTTCCAGTAATGTAGAAGATGATGCTATCCCATAAGTGTTTTGCCCGGTAGCTTTCCTGATGAAAAAATTTGGGCTGTTTGCTTTAAGGTTCTCTCTTAAAAACAGGACTACTTCTGACGGTAGATTACCCCTGCTTATGGTGATATTGTTGTCTAAAAATATTTGAATGCCCTTGCCCGTTGTTTTTAGCGGTTGTTGGTTTTTATCAACGATAATAGGGCTTTGATCTAATCCCGCGTATAGCTTATCAAATGTTACAGTAGCTACTTTTTGTATCGAGCAGAGAAAAAACCATTGGTCAGCATACGGCTCAAAAGTATGGGGATCAATAAAGCAGCAATTACCATTTTCCATAGCTGCTTTTTGAAACGGCAGGGCAATAAGATTACCCAAGCCTTTGCCAGTGTGCTGATCCTGATTAGGAAATATCCGGTCAAAGCTGGAACTATTGGATGCCTTAATAGTAACCCCTGCACGTTTTAGAAAATCCTTGATAATACCCCTGCTTTTTATTGCCGGGTAAGGTTCTTCAAAGAATATCCACAAGTGGCCGCCATTGCCCGAGCGTGACCGCTCAATATATGAAGGCAACTGATGTTGGCTGCAATACTCAAATAACTTTATGATTTCTGTTTTCCAATTATTTTCATCAAAATCAACGGCAAGAAACCATGAAGTATTGTTTTCTAAAAGCGGATAGATACCGACAACTTCTTTACCTTCCAAATGTGCAATAATTGCAGCCTCAGTAAGTTTACTATAACTTTTATGTGGATAGTCCTTTAAAGTGCCGCCGGATGCTTTGTGAAGTGAATATTGATTCCAGTCAATGTCATAGGCGGGAGCATATCCGTTTTTATCTTTTGTCTCCCAACGTTTTGCAAATATGTCTTCACGACCTTTGAATAAGGAGGTGAATAAGTTCATTTGCAATTTGGTAATAGCCATTATGTAATATTCTTACTGGCAAAACTATGTACAAATTCATATAGGTAGGCTAATTCTTCAATAATAAAATGACGGTCACTTTTGATCTGTTTTTGTAGATTTAAAAAGGTAACTGTACACATCCTTACCTACAATTACATATTTATAAATAAAAAAACTAACTGTAAATAATTCATTTACAGTTAGTTATAATTATAGTGACCCGGATTGGATTCGAACCAATGACCCCCAGCTTAGAAGGCTGGTGCTCTATCCAGCTGAGCTACCGGGCCGGTACTCAACTTTATTAAAAGTGTGCAAAATTAAAGAAAAATATCTGATTCTTTGCAGATTACTTTGAATCTGCAGGAGGCTCCTGCCCATCCTGCAGAATGGTTACCGGTATCAGGTCCTGAACATAGTTCCAGGTTTCGTTGCCCCATCTGAAGCCGTCATACTGACCGCTTGGCACAAATGTATATTTACGGTGCGGGTCATTCATCTGCGATACTAATTTATCGAATATTATGACCTGCTTTTCTTCATTCCAGTTCATACCTACCTGCACATCTTTTTTGTATTCCAGTATAAAACGGTTTATCCGTTGGCGGGGAAAGTTCTCCGAAGCCACGCCAAATATCGGCGCGCCGAAGGTTACCCCATTGCCGGTAAACATCATTGGGTCGAGGCATTTTTTATTGCTTATAGGGCTTGATGTGTTCAGCCCGAACAGGGTATATACTTTGCGCCCCTGCACCTCATTGCTCAAGATGCGGTAAATAATGGCGCCAAACCATTTTCCGCCGGTAAGAATGCTGTCTTCCGCGCCCTTGCCCATTTCTTCGGTATAATCATACAGCGGTATCAGCTTCAGCTTTTCCTGGGGCAATTGTATAGCGCCATAATACCGCTTCATAACCTGCGATGGCACTATTTCCCAATTGAAGATGCGGAAACTTTTATCGTCGGCATAAATGATGTTTATCTTGTCTTTCAGCTTATCAAAAGGATATAAATAGGAGTTGGGAATTTTCAGCGTTCTTACCAATTGCCTTACAAACCGTTCCGAATATCCGATATGGGTATCAGGAAGAAAAGCCTCGTACATAGAATCGGCAGTAAGCAGCATGGAATCCTCCATGATCTGGAACTTCTCTAAATTCTGCGGGTCAATAGTTTGCGCAAAAGCTTTGCCAAAAGCGAAAAACACAAAAATAAACATGATGAACACCTTACCTATGGAAAGGCAATGAACGCTGTATTTCATATTCGTCCCATTTTTCATTACCTCAAACCTAAACAATTTTTCGTTATTGGCATAAAAGCTATTATTTTCGGTCTCAAATTCCCTTGCCGGATGCATGTAGCCCAACAGATATTGTTCATACTTTTAGCGCTTGCCGCCATTTATATTTTCGCTAAGAAAGTTACCGAAATGCGGCGCAATATACTGCTGGGGCGCGATGAAGACCTTAGCGACAACAAAGGCCAACGCTGGAAAAACATGATATTGCTGGCGCTGGGGCAAAAGAAAATGTTCAAAAAACCAGTACCCGCGTTTTTGCACCTGTTCGTTTATGCGGGCTTTATCATCATTAATGCAGAGATACTCGAAATATTCTTAGATGGCATTCTGGGAAAGCACCGGTTATTTGCGCCTGTGCTTGGTGGCTTGTACGCATTCCTTATCGGCTTCTTCGAGATTCTCGCTGTGCTGGTGTTGGTGGGCTGCGCCATATTCCTGATCCGCAGGAACATAATAAAAGTCCGCAGGCTGAATATGAAGGAACTCAATGGCTGGCCGCGCGAAGATGCTAATGTGATACTAATTACAGAGATCATCCTCATGGCGCTGTTCCTGACTATGAATACCGCCGACCAGTCGCTGCAGGCGCTCGGCGCGGAGCATTATACTCCTACATCTCCATTCTGGATCACCAGCCACTTTACGGGTATGTTTGCCGGTATGTCGGCGCCCGCGCTTACGGGTATTGAGCGGGGTTGCTGGTGGCTGCATATAATAGGAGTATTCTGTTTTCTCAACTACCTGCCCTACTCCAAGCATTTCCATATACTGCTTGCGTTCCCCAATGCTTACTACTCCAGGCTCACCCCACAGGGCGAAATAAAGAACATGCCCGAAATACAAAACGAGGTGCTGTACATGATGGAACCAGACAAAGCCCCTACAGCCACTGCCGAACAGGAACATAAACGTTTCGGCGCAAAAGATGTTACCGACCTTAGCTGGAAAAACCTGCTCGACGCCTACTCCTGCACCGAATGCGGGAGATGCACCGATGTATGCCCCGCCAACATGACGGGCAAAAAACTTTCGCCCCGCAAAATAATGATGGACACCCGCGACCGGTTGGAGGAAGTAGGCAAAAACATCAATATCAATAAAACATTTAAAGACGACGGCAAGGCATTGCTGAACGACTATATAACCATAGAGGAACTACGCGCCTGCACCACCTGCCAGGCCTGCGTAGAAGCCTGCCCGGTAACCATAGACCCGCTGTCCATTATCATGCAACTGCGCCGCAGCCTCGTAATGGAAGACAGCAATGCCCCCCAGGAATGGAACCTGATGTTTGGCAATATAGAAAACAATATGGCCCCCTGGAAATTCAGCCCGGATGACAGGGATGCGTGGGTGAATAATGGCTGAAATAAATGTGGGAATACGAAAATGTGGGAATGTGAAAATTGGTGGAGAGTAAGGACTCTATTTAGACTATTGCATTTATAATAATTTTTTTGAGTAATTTTGTTTTAAAAATATAATGTATGTCTGACAGGGAAAGAAAAGAGTATTTAATTGAGCTGGAAAAACTTGGGGAAAAGTTAGCGAGAGACCCCATTGCCGCCAAAAAATTTTTGGTTGACGCCGGTATTATTACCCCTAAAGGAAATCTAAGAAAACCGTATAAAAACTTATGTATTCCACAAGGCCAGGCTTAGTATTAGGTTTTCATGGTTGTGATAAAACTGTTGTTGATAAAGTTATCAATGGTAAGGCTGATTTGAACTTTAGCGAAAATACTTTTGATTGGCTGGGACATGGTGTTTATTTTTGGGAATATAGCGCTGAACGCGCTTTTGATTACGCCACTGAAGTCAGTTTGCATAAAAAAGGAAAAAATAAAATTAAAGACCCTGCAATTTTAGGCGCAGTAATAGATTTAGGATATTGTCTTGATTTAATCGAATTCAAGAACCTCGCTATACTTAAAGAAAATTTTGAGTATTTTAAAGCAACTTGTAATTCATCTGGTATTGAATTACCAATAAACAAAACAATTGGCGGCACTGATGATTTGTTGCTTAGAGATTTGGATTGCGCAATAATTGAATTTGTACATCAGTCAAGAATAAATATGGGGCGCCGTCCATACGATTCCATAAAAGGAGTATTTATTGAAGGTAGTGATTTGTACCCCAATGCCGGTTTCAAAGAAAAGAATCATATCCAAATTTGTATCCGCAACCCAAATTGTCTTAAAGGCTTTTTTCTTCCCAGGATGCTTAATGATAAATACCCCGATGTGTAATATTCATTTCTCTGATTGATCTGTTGAAACCCAATTAATTTAACCTACAGAAAAAGCTATGAATGGCAATAATTATTGACAATATTGAATTAGATGAAACGAATGTTGAGTTTAATTACGCAGCTGATTTTGTCAAACATACGGACAGGTTGGTATATCTAACTGGTAAAGCAGGTACTGGTAAAACTACCTTTCTAAAATATCTTAAACAGACCTCGAATAAAAGTACTGTAATTGTAGCACCCACTGGAGTTGCAGCTGTTAATGCAGGAGGTCAAACAATTCATTCATTTTTTAGAATCAAACCAAGCATATATATTCCTAATGACAAACGATTAAGAACAAAAGCAGAACAACAAGATACAGACAAGAGTACCATCTATGACCACTTCAAATATTTTAAAGAACATCTTGAGATAATCAGAGGAATGCAACTTTTGATTATTGATGAAATTTCAATGGTCAGATGTGATTTACTTGATATAATTGATAGATTATTGAGAGTTTATAGAAAAAGAGAGTTTGAACCGTTTGGAGGGGTGCAAGTAATATTAATTGGCGATACATTTCAACTACCCCCTATTGCAGATTTTGACCAATGGGAAATTCTAAATAAGTTTTATGAAAGTCCTTTTTTTTTCAGTTCCAATGTCATCAAAAATAATAAGCCAATTTACATTGAGTTGAAAAAAATATACAGGCAAAACGAAAAAGAATTTATTGAACTATTAAATAGAGTTAGAATAAATCAAATTACAGAAAATGAATTGACAATACTCAACAGCAAGCTTAATCCAACTTTTTATCCCGATAAAAATTCAAACTACATTATACTTGCAACCCACAATAAAATCGTTGAAAGTACAAATCTTACAAAACTATCGGAATTACCCACAGAATTGAAACTATTTGAAGCTGCCGTCTCTGGAAATTTTCCTGATAATATAATGCCAACAGAAAGGATATTAAAATTAAAAGAAAGCGCGCAAATAATTTTTATCAAAAATGATAAGCAAAAAAGATATTATAACGGTACAGTGGCTAAAATAAAATCAATTAATGATAGTGAAATTATAGTTGAGTATTCCGAAAAAAATGTGACAAATGTGATGACAATAGAAAAGGAGACGTGGAATAATATAAAATATTCCTGGAATGAAAAAGATAAGAAAATTGAGGAAGAAATCATTGGGAGTTTCACACAATTTCCTATAAAATTAGCATGGGCAATTACTGTTCACAAAAGTCAGGGATTAACTTTTGAAAAAGTCATTGCAGACTTAGGTGGGGCTTTTGCTTCAGGGCAAGTTTATGTGGCATTAAGCCGTTGCACATCGTTCAATGGATTAGTTCTTAAAACGCGAATTGATAGAAACGCAATAAAAACAGATGTAGAAGTTTTGAAATTTGCGCAAAATGAAACTCCAAGCACTTTAATAATCCAAGAACTTAATTCAGGGAAAGCTGATTTCTATTATAAAGAATCAAGGAAAGCAGCAAAAGCAAATGATTTTTCAACAGCATTTGATAATGTTCTTACGGCTATCAAATATAGAAACGATATAGAAACTGATATTTTTAAAAGATATTTTGCTGCAATAGTAGCAAGACTAACGCGATTAAATTCTTATAAACGTCTATTGCAAAAATTATCAGGGGATATTGACATCATTAATAATGAAAATGACAAAATAAAAAAAGAAAACAATAGGTTACTTTCTAAAAATGAGGGAAACAATCTAAAAATTACCGAACAAAATAACGCTTTAAAACTTTTGCTTGATAAAGTAAAGGATTTTGAAAAGATAAACAAATTAGGTGATGAGCAAATTATAGAATTGAAGAATGAACTCAAAAAAGCAAACAATAGCATTAGTATATATCAAAAACAATTGAAAGAAAAAGAAACAACAATAAAAGAACTTGAAAAAAGTCTTTCGCTATTTATTGGAGAAGTAGAATTAAAGGAAAATAAAATAGAGGAATTAAATACCGAGGTTAAACGACTTCAAAATATTAGGTGGCATCAAAAATTATTAGGTGCAAAATAGATTTTTAACCATTAGAACGCCCACATCATGCCGATAAAATCAATGAGTGAATATGCCGCAAACAGCGAAACGCCGGAAATCCTTTTCTGGGTGGGCTGCGCGGGTAGTTTCGACCAGAGAGCGCAGAAGATAACAAGAGCATTTGCGCAGATACTTGACAAGGTAGGTATCAAATTCGCCATACTTGGTAAGGAAGAAATGTGTACCGGCGACCCCGCACGCAGGGCGGGTAATGAGTTCATGTTCCAGATGATGGCGTACAACAATATCCATACCCTAAATGGCTATGGTATAAAAAAGGTGGTGACCATCTGCCCGCATTGCTTCAATATTTTCAAAAACGAATATCCTGCGCTTGGTGGTAATTATGAGGTGATGCACCACACCACTTTTTTACAGCAACTGATAAGCGAAGGAAAAATAAAACTGAAAGACGGCGGCGCTTTCAAAGGCAAAAAGATCACTTACCACGATAGCTGCTACCTGGGTCGCGGCAATGGTATCTATGAAGCCCCGCGCGAGGTATTGCAGGCTTTTGATAACGAGCTTGTAGAAATGAAACGCTGCCGCAGCAATGGCATGTGCTGTGGCGCCGGCGGCGCACAGATGTTTAAAGAAGAAGAACCCGGAACCACACGCATCAACTTCGACCGGGCAGAGCAGGCGCTGGAAACAGGCGCTACCATCATCGCCTCTAATTGTCCTTTTTGTATGACCATGCTCACTGATGGCGTAAAAAACAAAGAAAAAGAAGATAGCGTAAAAGTGATGGACATAGCAGAAATGGTGGCTATGTCGTTAGCTTAGGAACGTGAATTTCAGGCTGACATGCCTTACTTACAATATTTACCCAATAGGGACAGTGCATTTTCATTTCCAAGTTCTGCGGCTTTTTTCCAATCATTACAGGCATTAACAGTATCCTTTGTTGTGAAATATGCGTTACCGCGATAATAATAAGCATATTGGTCATTAGCATTGATTTTTAGTATTGTATCATAATCGCCAATAGCAGCTGATATATTACCGGTACCTGTATAAATTGCAGCACGATTGAAATATGGTTTTATATATTTCGGGGCCAGCAAGATGGCTTCATTATAATCGTGCATAGCTGATTTAATATCGCCTGATTGATCATAATCCCAGCCCCGGCTATTATACGCATCTGCCCCGGGTTTCAGTTGTATAGAACTGCTGTAATCCTTGATAGCCAATGGTATGTTTTTCAAATCATCATAAACTTTGGCCCTGTTAAAGTAAGCGTCATCAAATTTCGGGTTCGCCTCAATAGCTTTGCTGTAGTTTTGTAATGCCGCCTGGAGATCGCCGTTTTCTTTTTCTGTATTACCTATCGTCCAGTAGCCAAACGCAAAAATACCAGGGCTTTTTTCTACCCAGTCACTATAAAGGGCCAGATCATTTTTCCATATGCCTATGCGTATCCATGTTTGGATGGAAAATAAAATTATTACAAAGGAAAAAACAATGACCACCCTGTTACGCCATTTTTTTATTGCGATACCTGAAATCCATTGCCCGATTATATAAAACAAGCCGATGTAAGGAATGTAGGTGTACCGCTCTGCAGTATGGTGAGACCCGATAGGAGTAATAAATTGTAACATTACAGACATGGTAATAAGAAAAAAACCAAGCCCGAAAATGGCTTCTTTGCGGAGTACACTACGCTTCAGCGCAAACCAGCAGATGAGTATTACAAACGGAAATGATACATAATACATCCAGGGCAAAAATTGTCCATACAGAGGGGGGAAGTAGTGCATAGGCGCCAGCCAAATGGGAATAACCAGGTTTATAATATAAAAAGCGATTGCCTCGGTGAAAAGAAATACCCGGTTAATAAACCCATAATCGCCTATATACTTGCTGATGGCTCCGGCTGAGTCTTGCGACAATATGTTCACAAGACCGAAAATCAGAGATACCAACAAAAAAGGTATTTTTTCCAGTAAAGAACTTCTATTAATTTTTCGTCCTTTATAAATATCAATGGCGATCAAAAGCACCGACAGCGGCACTGCCGCTGACTTGGAAATAAGGGCGGCAAGAAAGAGCAACATGGTTATTATATAGTATTTCGCGCGAAACCCGGTTGTTATGTAACGCAGATAAACTGATAATGCCAGTAAATAAAACAATGCGCACAACACATCTTTCAGTGACGACGCCCATGCTACTGATTCCACGTGCATGGGATGTATAGCAAATAAAAGAGCAACTACCAATGCAGTGATTTTTTTACCGCTAAGATTTTCCGTTAACTTAAATACAAGCCAGGTATTGACTAAATGCAGAAGAACGCTCAATAAATGATATGCCCAAGCGTTCAGCCCAAAAAATTTATAGGTAAGCAGGTACAAAAGCTGTGTGAGCGGATGATAATTACCCTGATAGAAAACGCTGAAAATGGCTTTAATTCCATGTAAGCTAAAATCCCGGATGTATGGATCATCTACTATATATATGTTATCATCATAATTTACAAACCCATTTAAAATGGATTTGGAGTATAATAAAGCGGTAAATAATATAACCGCTATGGGCAACCATTCCGGGAAAGTACGTTTTTCATTTTTGTTTACTGTAATTTCCTTTTCCTGCTTTTGCCGTACTGCGGTGGTGGTATTCTTTTTGTGTTTTACGGACATATTTTTTTGCGGATTTTGCTGCATTGTAAAATATGGAAATAAAGCTAAACGGTAAAAATGAATTTCCTAAATCTTTTTAATTTTTTTTGTTTATTTATCAGAGTAAACGGGAAGGATCATGGGATATACAATGGCTGTTATGCTTTGCTGTGGCTATTATTACTTTTTACGTCATTATCTCATTTGTATCGCATTGCTACGCATTTTTTGTCTGAATCACGGATTAGGCGGATTAAAAGATTTCACGGAAAATGCGAGCGTAAAGATGCTTCCTGCGTCAGCATGACAAGCGAAAGTGCAAGTTTATTTGGCACAAAGGTAGGGTGGTTATTGATAGGTGGCAAGACGATTTTTCTATTGGGGCATTGTGGGTAAAAATGTGGATAGCGGTCGATAATATTAGTGGTTAATGATAAATGGTAAAACAATCAGGCGCGAGACAGGTGTGCCACACTAAAAAAAGGTGTGGCACACCTGGGTTACCTGTGTTTTATTCAACAACAAATTTCCCTGATTGGGTGATGCCGTTGGTTATTACCTGGTACATGTAGAGGCCGGGGGTGTAGCCATGTACATTGAAGCTGGTACTGGAACTGTTTTGGAGTATTTGTTCATCCATTATGCGCCCGGTAATGTCCATTAGTTTTATGGTTACGGTGCCGGATGGCGGATATACAAAGTACAAGCTCATATTAACTGGATTGGGGTAAACTTTAATACTCTGCGCAGGGTTAATAGTGTTCGGTACTTCCGTAGTTGTTGTTTTTGGGATAGGAGGCGACTTGCGCTCACCTGACATAAACTCACTGCACAGGGGCAGGCCGAGGATCTGCGCATTTACATTGGCATAGAACGCACTGTTCACATTGCCGAGCGTGGCAGGTGGTACTCCGGCAGCATCGGCTGACGAAACAGTCCATTTTTCGGGGTTGCCCAAATCTGCGGCGGTGTTGCCCGTAAATACGAATTTGAGGTTGGAACCGCTGTTAAATACTACCGGGCCGCCTACGCTGTTTGTGCCCGCAGGTATAGTGGCAAAACAATAAGTGCTGTCGGGTGCATAGCCTATGCCATGATAGAATGGCGGTGTGCCTGGGTGTATAACAGAACAACCCGGGCAACGCACCTGTATTGCATCCTGGGCGGCAAGGGCAATGGTCTCGCCCCATTCATTGGCGGGAATATAAACGGTAGTTCCGGTATCGCTGCATATACTTGTGGAGGTACTCAAATTTTCCGCAGCGGCAAAGCGTTCTACATAGGCTGCGCTATAGCCGGTGGATGCAGCGGTATTGATGGGTACCCAATAAATATTATTGGCAGTATCAAATCTGAAAGTATCGGATAAGTTATAGCAGTTTACAGCAGCGTTGTATGCCACAATAATGCTGCCTACCTGTACATTCTGCCATATGGAATTATAGGCAAGGCGGTAATGCCCCTGGGTGGTGCCATTGAGTATGCAGCCCGCCGAATCGAAATTGTTGGCGTTGTCATCCAAAATCCAGCCCGACAAGTCCACATACTCCGAAGCGTCTGAGCCGCTGTTGGCAACAATCATTTCCGCATATTCGCAGCCGGTAGCGCCGCCATCTAATGCAGGCCCTTGCGAAACTTCGGTTACTGCCATCGCTCCCGGCGGGTTTGCAGCCTGGTATTTTACGGTGAATGTATAGTTGCCACAAATGTTGCCGGGGCTGCCAACAGGAATACTATCATTGAGTTGGCGGATGCTGAATTGTTCCTGCGGCATTTGTGTGCCGTCCACTCCCTGCTTCAGGTAATTGGCTACGGTGATGAAATAGGTTGCCCCGCTATCTATAGGGATGCTATCCAATTGTATGGTATTGCTACCGTTGAAAGTAACTGATTTTTCAATTGCATCAAAGGTGGTATAGGTGCCATAAGCGCCAGCATCGTACCAAACATCGAAAAGATCGCCGAGGTAGAGCTTGAAATAGGCATAGCTGGATAAAACGGTAGTACCTGTGCCGGGTTGTAAAACATAATTGTTAGCAACCTGCAGGCTTGTTTGCCGGATACCTTGTGAGTTACCAATCCTGACCAAGCCGCTGCGCCTGTCGAATTTGCTAACCACTAAATCACCTGTATTCATAGTAGCGATGTTGTTGTTATTTAGAATATTGCCAAGAGGGTCGCCACCGGTTTCGAGGAATGTCATTCCAGGTGGATCATAGCCCGGAGCTTTATTGTGGTCATCCACAATTCGCGACAGGAAGCAAAGGCTAAGGAAATCCGGATTGCCGGGGTATTGCGTAGGATTGGGCGGATTCCAGGGGGTCATCATAACAACTGAAGAGCCGGCTGCGAGCGGAAAGATAGGAGCGCCTGTACCAATTTCCTGCCCTATTGGTAAAGTAGCAGTACCTGAAACAACTGTTGCCGTCGTCCAGTCCGTTGACCATGATTCTGTTCCGCCAACACCGCCCAGAGTCCAATAAGTATGTAAGAGCGGGCCAGTGCCATCGGAAGGTGGCAATGGATAACAACCTACATTCCTTACTTCCACATACAGATAATTACTTGTGCCAACATGGTCAGAATCTAAAAATTCCGGCGATTGGTTTGTGGTAATTCCATCATTATAATACCTGTTCCAAATGTCCTGGCTTTCCCATACCGTGCCAGACGCCGGGTAATTATAACTCCGTTGAGAGTTTGGTTCGTCTAACATATCAAAATAAGAATCACGTGATGCAAGGTCGAAATCAAGGCTGTCATTGAATAAGGTATGCACAACCCTGCTGGCAGTACATCCGTTAGCATCTGTAACCACCAGATTGAAATTGCTGTAATAAGGGTTGGTTACCGCCGTTACTGTTGGCGTTGCTACGGTATATGAATTCAGCGTTGCAAAGTTTATGCTAAGGAAGACAGGACCTGGATACAGCATCTCCATTGGCGTCCATGAGTAGCTATAAGGCGGTATGCCGCCAACCACTGTGGTACTATAGGCAGGCAACGGGCAAACGGTAGTGCTGACCGTACCGGGTATGCACAGCGTGTTTATATCCACATCGGTTATTTGTAATGGCGTGTGCGTACCCATAGGGTTGCGGTATTGGGAACCGAGGTAAAAGCTTCCGGCATCATTTTGAGGAAGGTACATAAAATTATACACAGAGGTATAAGAAGAGCAGGAGGATGCGGTAAGAACAGTTGGCGCAGGGAATGATGTTGAGGTTAAGGAAGCGGCTGGTATATATGCCAGTTCACCCTCTAATGGGTTAAGGCCGGAGTATGAATTGCAATAGACCGCTAACAGATCACCATTATAATCCAGTTCCAGGTCTGAACTTGCGTAATTACCGGTTGACGCAATGGGCGTAATCGCAGAAGAACTGCCGGAACTGCCTGTGGCAGGCAGGCTATAACCTAAACTACCCCCTGGTATTGTGGGGTCGTAATAAGAAAAGATAAAAGCGCCGGTGGTAGTACAGTTTGGTAAAAATTCAAACCCCCAAATTTCGGGATAGGGCGCTGTGAGGCCGGGAGCATTATACTCATGGTACTCCCCGGTATTCAGGTTAACAGTTTGCAACTCGCTTGCATTGGTGGGAGATGAGACGCCAAAACCCGGTATGCCCGCGTAAGCCAGCACAGGGGTGTAGGTGCCACCGGAATTAGGCACCTGGAAAAGTTTAGTTTTTGTAACGCCCGGAACCAGCAAGGTATTGGCCGTACTTACCGTGGTATATACCGGTGAGCCGCTTGTATAATCGGGTAAATTGCCGGCAGCGTCAATATGCCATTTAAGAATAGTGCCATAGTAGCCTGAAGTATTATGATCAGGCATAATAGTGTATATATCAATGGAATTATCGCAATTAGGGGCATTGGCGGCAACGCCAAACGCCCCGAAGCTGATATAATGGAAATAATTCCAGTTACTACAGTCTAATGTAGGGTTAAGCACAACATCCTGTGAAATATTTATAGAACCAGACATGGGGTCAACATCAATTTCTACAGCCCGTAAATACAATTTTTCATTGTCATAACTAATTGCGATAGGATTATAAGGGGCATACTGCACAGAAGACCAGAATATGGCGTAGTAACTGTTGGGATGGCCGGGCATGGGTACGATACAAATTTCAGATGCTGCCTCGGAAGGCCATAAAGTCATACCTGTAGAGCCGGAATCACAACCTGCCGGTACTACATAAGAAAAATAAGTATTGAAACCATATACTGATAACCCGGTGGTTGGATCATAAATACCATCGGGGTTTACGGTAAACAGTAAAGTACCCGCATCATCGTACTGGCTGGTGTATAGCATTCTGTTAGAGGGGTTGCTGAATCCAAATATATCTGCTGACAAATCAGTCACATAGTTCATACTTGACAGCGTAGCTGATGATGGCGCTACGAGACAAGATAAAGTATGGTCATAATCAGTATTTGAGGGGTAAGAGCAACCGTTATCGCCGATTATGGAAATGTATTTGGCCTGCCCGAAAGCAGCGGATGAAAAAGCGAACAAAGCCGCTAATAAGATGAACGGTTTTTGTATCCATCTATAGGAAAAAGATTTTTTCATTGAGGTTATTTTTTTGAGATTAAAAAAAAAATTGTTTAAAGAAGTAACAAAAAAGCATAAGGATGGCTGATTGCCTTTATTTATAAGACAATTTGAAATATATTATACAATAAATCGGCTATGGTGCTATCAACAACTTAGTGGTAGAAATACCTTGTGAGGTGATAGCAGAAATGAAATAGAGTTGAGATCGTTCATCAAGATGCAGCAATAAAGGCTTATTAGTAACTGTTGAGCATTTATTTATTACCTGACCAATCGCAGTGGTAATTACAATTTGAGCGTCTTCATTAATAGAAGAAGATATATTGATTGCAAATGCTCCATCAGAAGGATTAGGAAAGACATTTATATTATGGTCTGGTGCATTTATATTATTATTTACTGCAAGAGTGCATTCTATAAACCTGATCCTATTATTTGCAACATCAGATATATAAATATTACCGGACGCATCAATGGTAACACCATCAGCGCCAGATATTTCAGCGTCAATTGCCGGTTCGCCATCCCCATTATAACCTCCTGTTCCTGTGCCTGCAATAGTAGTAATAATACCGGATGTATTCACTTTGCGGATGCGGTTGCCATTTAGTTCTGCGATATAAACATTACCTACAGCATCTACTGCTACACCTGCCGGACTTTTTAACTCTGCTGCTGTTGCCGCAATATTATCTCCGTTATAACCCCAAGTCCTGGTACCGGCTATGGTAGAAATAATACCCTCTGTATTGATTTTGCGAACATCATCATTATCAAAATCAGCAATATATATATTACCTACGGCATCTATAGCAATGCCATAAGTATCATATATTTCTGCCAGTGTTGCAGGGCCACTGTCGCCACTTTCAGATGGCGTACCATCTCCTGCAATGGTAGTAATGATGCCTGTAGCGTGGTTCACTTTACGTATTCGGTAGTTTAAACCATCGCATATTAATAAATTCCCGTTTCCATCTATTGCTATACCATGCGGTGAATATAACTCTGCGGCAGTAGCGGCTATACTGTCTCCATTATAGCCATACATACCAGTACCGGCATAGGTGGTAATAATACCGGCAGTATTTACCTTACGGATACGGAAGTTGGCGTTATCGCTGATAAATACATTGCCGCTGTTATCCACAGCCACACCATAGGGTAGGTTCAGTTCCGCTGCCGTAGCCGCACTGTCATCTCCGCTATAACCAGCCACGCCTGTACCTGCAAAAGTGG
>Ga0206818_1025_pt2 | contig 43074 bp, 43 predicted proteins | sample Alteio_BWOrgCont_86_FD_152881 | JGI IMG/M metagenome (GOLD analysis project Ga0206818, IMG submission 152881) | Enriched cells from forest soil in Barre Woods Harvard Forest LTER site, Petersham, Massachusetts, United States -... | ecosystem: Environmental > Terrestrial > Soil > Temperate forest >...
GTGAGTAAACAGGTGCCTACAAAAAAGGGGATCTGACCATAAATATTACTGACCTGCAAGGGAAAATTATTGCGACAAAAGCAGTATCAAACAATGATGAGCGGAAGGTGCAGTATAATTTAAACAATGTGGCGAGAGGTATTTACTTTATCAAAGTGAGTGGAGGCAGCACTATTTATAATGATAAGATCGTAGTCTGGTAAATGATTTTTTCAGAAAACTATTTTTTTGTTTTCGTTCTTTGCATGGAGGGTGTCTCAAAAGGACACCTTCTTTTATGAGATAAGTATGGATAGCAGCTTGAAGAAATTGGCGGATGTTTTTATGCCTCAATTAATGCTCTGAATTCATCCAGGTTAATAACATTAATTGAAGGAAACGTAATTGATTTTAGTATGTTGTAGTGTTTATCATTAGTTACTAAATAATGTACATTGCCTGCAAAAGCACAATCAACAAACTTATTATCATCCGGGTCGGCAGCAATTAAATTGAGTTGGGAATAAACATCAATCTTATTTACATTGTCAAGCACTGCTAAAATGCCGGTAATAAGTTCAGCAGTTTCGGCAGAGAAAATTGCTGAAATTTTCTCTTCATACTCCATTAGTATTTCATTGGTGAGATATAATTCATAAGTTCCGGCGATTAGTTTATCAAGAATAATTGCGTTGACAGACCTGCGCGAAATAGATTGTAGCAGGCAATTGGTATCAAGAACCATCTTTAACGGATTTAAAGGGTGACATTATTCGTTTGTATGTCGCAAAAATATATTACCCTTTCAGGGTTCGACGAACATTATTATCATTGTGCTATAATAATATCAACCCTTCGGGTTTAGCCTTACCTAACCTTTCCTCAACCCAGCCACTGCTCCCTCCCTATCTCATCCATAATAGCCTGCGTAGCCCCGGTATGCTGCTGCATAAAGGTTTTCAGGGCATTTCTTATTTCGCCGCGATATGCCTCGTCAGAGATCAACTTATTAAGAACTGCCTTGCACTCCGCCGCGTTGTTTACCGGGAATACATAATGCAGGGATACCAGCTTTACGGCCTCTACAAATTTCTCATAAACCGGGCCGAATATTACCGGCAGTCCGAACACCGCCGGTTCCAGAATATTGTGGATGCCGCCTTTCTGGAAGCCGCCGCCTATGAAGGCTATATCGCCACAGGCAAACAGGCGGGACAACATGCCTATGTTGTTTATGATAAGTATTCTTTTATCGTACCCGGTATTTTCAGCATTGAGGGCGGAGAATAATACAGGTTCGTTGGCAAATAGCTGTTGTATCTTTTTTATGTGGGCTGCGTCTATTTCGTGCGGCGCTATGATTAGTTTCCAGTTTGCAGGGAGTGTGGGCAGGCATTCTTTCAGCACTTCCTCATCGCCCGGCCATGTGCTGCCGGCAATAAGTATTTTATGCCCGGCTTTAAAGTGTTCAATAGCAGGTATGGGCGTTATGTTTTTTGCAATGGCCCCTACCCTGTCGTAGCGGGTATCGCCGGATACCAGTACATTTTTATCAATACCGATTTTGCGGAGCAATTCTTTTGATCGTTCATCCTGCAAAAAGAATGCGCTGAAACAAAGGAGCATATCCCGGAACAAGCCGCCATACCACATAAAGAAAACCTGCCCTTCGCGGAAAGCGCCGGACACAAGCAACGTGGGTATTTTATCTTTCTGCAACTGCCTTAGATAGTAATACCAGAACTCGTACTTTACAAACATTGCAAGCGCAGGGTCTATGGCTGCTACAAATTGTTGTGCGTTTCGTTTAGTATCGAGTGGCAGGTAAAAAATATAATCAACAATGCCGCTCTTTTTACATGCTTCGTAACCGGAGGGAGAAAAAAAAGTAACCACCGTTTTATAAAGGGGAAATTGCTGTTTGAGCGCTTCTATTACCGGTTTCGCCTGCTCAAATTCGCCCAATGAGGAGCAGTGTATCCAAATCCTTTTCTCCTCTTTCTGCAAGGTATCATTAAGATGTTGTTGCCAGTTTCTCCTTCCTGCTATCCATTTACCTGCCTTTGCATTAAACAGGGCGTATAGCCTTATGGCAAGCACATAAAGAGACAGTAAAATATTGTACAGGAATAGGGGTATTATCCGCTTTTTGATACGGATATTTGCAGGTGCATCGTTACCGGAATCATATCCTTCCTTTCTCATAGTGCAACTGCTTAAAATAGTCAACGTCTTTGAGCAGGGTGTTTCTTTTTGCCACCTGTTTTATAATCGCGGTAACAGAGGTTATGGGCGACAAAATAAAGATAGCCACCAGCAGCAGGTTTTTGAACATCATTACCCTTTTTGCGCGTTCCGGGTCGCCCGGCCCGCCTTTTTCCCGGATAAACTTAGCCCAGAACCTGAAATTCTTTATCCCTCGCTGCTCTAATATCACCAGGCCGGGTTTCAACCTTATTCCTCCTTCCGTCAGCAAAGCACGTTGCAGGTCTATGAGATTGTTGTCGCGCAGATGCTTATAAATAATAGGGCCGAAACGCTGCGCGTCAATTATGTCTTCATCCTGCACACCGGCGGCTGGCAGCATACCCGATGCAGCTTTCTGTCCCTTGAAAGACCATCTGATAACGGTTAGCAGCGATACAAGGTTAGGGTTGTTGTCTGTGAGTACAATATTACCTACAAGATGTGTATTTACATTACACAAATATTCTTTTACTTTCTCCTGCGCGTGCAGCCACATATTGCGGCAGCCCACTACCGTAACAACAGGGGTATCTTTAAACACCTTTGCAAACTCACTTTGCAGAAACGCAGTTGTTGGTTGCGATGGATTTAAGAACCAGGGCTGGTAGCCAAAAATGATCAGGTCGTATTTTTTGTTTAGTACATCGGGATGCAACGGCTTTATAGCTACAGGCAAGTGCGCTACGGTTTCGGGCATGGCGTCGAAAAACTGCAATGCAGTCCAGGGAAAAGGAAATGGCTTTGCCGGCTCTATAACAGCATAGTCAATATCCACCTTGTCGGCAATGCCAGAGGTGATGCTGTCTAATATCTGCCGTAGCTGGCCTGTTTGGGTATAATATAATACCAGGAGTCTGGGCCTCATTAAGAAAAATGGATTAAACGACTGTAAGATACATATAAGCGTAAATAAAACGCGCACTTTCGGGCACCATTACCAGGATACGGTCTCCTTTTTTCAATTTACCGCTATAAAACAGTTCTTCCAGCATCAGGTATGGCGATGCGCTGCCCACATTACCCACACGGGTAAGATTATAAAACCATTTTTCAGCCGGGATGTCCATACCTATGCCTTGCATATAGTTCATCATCTCTTTTTTGAAAAATTCGCTGGACATGTGCGGCAGGTAGTAGTCAATATCAGCAGCGGTAATTCCGCGTTTCCCCATCAATTGTTTCAGGAAGTCGCCACCTTTTTTAATGATATTCTCACCAAGTAACCGTGTATCCTGTTTTAACGCAAACACGCTTTCCTTGCCCCATTCCGCAACGTCCATATCATTCCAACCTGTAATTGACCCATCCTCGTTTTTTACCGCGCCCGAATACATGCAGGTATCCAGTTCGTTGGCATAAGAGGTTATTTCCAGCCATTCTATTTTCAGGGACAGGCCATCTTCAACCGGTTTATTTTGTAAAAGAGCTGCCCCCGCGCCATCACTCAGCATCCAGCGCAAAAAATCTTTTTCAAAAGCCAGGTATGGGTTTTTATCCAGGTCTTTCCAGGTTTCTGTCTCCCCCTGATAACGGGACGCCTGCATCCATGCCGACAAACGCTCCGACCCGCAAGCCACAGCCGTATCTGCCATACCTGATGCAATGGCCATAAACGTATATTTCAAAGCCAGCATACTGCTACAGCATGAACCGGAAGGAGAAACAACTTCTATGTTACCAATACCCAGTTCGGCATGTATCATTGAAGCATGAGATGGCAGTACCTGTTCGGGAGAAGTAGTGCCTGCTCCTAATACCTGGAGTTTGCTGATGGGTAGTTTATCGTCAAATAAAGACTTAACGGCAATAGCGGCCAGTTGTTGGTTGGTATGTGTTTTCTCACCATTCTTCCAGGCATAATAGCGGGTTTTAATGCCGTTATTTCTCAATACTATAGAGCGTGCGCGCGAAGGATTTCCATTTACCATACCTAATACCTCTTCCATCTCATCGTTAGAGACCGGTTCATTGGGCAGGTATTTTGAAAGCCTTGTTATGTAAACTGAATTCACTAATAAAAATTTGGGCTGTAAAAATAACATAAATCAGGTTCATTATTCCTGATGTATGTTTTTATAATTTAGGAACGATGACAAAATAAATTCCTCAACCTGACTTGTTCTTTTCCATTTTTTCTGCGTTGTAAAAGTCTTTAAATAGCTCACTATTCGCAGATTTTACGCCTTGAAAAAAAGAAAAATAACTACGCCAACTTGTGAAATTTATTTTGTCAACGTTCCTACGACTTAGCATAATACCATAAAAACCGTTCCACAAATAATTTTTAAAAACTTTAACTAAATAATTAGTTTGCAAACTAAATAGTTAGTAGTTTTACTAAAAAGTTAGTTAATCAATAAATTATGAAACCAACATTCAAGCCATTGACAAAAGCCGAAGAGGAGATAATGCAGGTATTATGGAAGCTGGAAAAGGCTTTCGTAAAAGATATTGTGGATGAACTGCATGACCCCAAGCCACACTATAATACGGTAAGCACCATAATAAAAATACTTTCCGATAAAGGATTTGTGGCACATGAATCATTCGGAAAATCGAACAGGTACTACCCCGTTGTGAAAAAGGAAGACTACACCAAGCGCTCCATGAAGCAGTTTGTGAAAGGATATTTTGAAGGCTCTTATACCAATATGCTTTCGTTCTTTGCCAAAGAAAAGGACATAAGCATAGAGGAACTGGAAGGCATTTTGAAAGAACTGAAAAATAATAATCCTAAAAAATAAAGCTATGCTATATCTATCACAGGTTATTTTGTACAGTGCAATAATGTTGCTGATCTATGGCATTTTTCTGCGCAACCGCCCGCTATACCAGTATAGCCGGTATTACCTGCTGGCGTCAGCAATATTGCCATTGCTTATCCCATTGATACGAATACCGGAACAGGTGCAACGCCGGGTACAGAATGTTGCGCCGCTTCATCTTGATATACCTGTAATTGCGGTTAATACTGCCAGCAAAGTTGTGGAAACCCGCAATAGCATTCCCTGGTTATGGGTAGTATATGGCATAGTAGCCATATTGTTTATTACCTGGCAAATATGGAACGGATACAAATTGTGGCGGGTTATCAGGAATAACAAAAAAGAAGAGCATGGCGCTTATTCTTTAATTACCACTTCCGGTTATGGCCCCGGTAGTTTTGGCAGGTATATATTTTTTCCGGGCGAAGAGGTAAATCAAACGATACTGGCACATGAAGAGGCGCATATCCGGCTACACCATACACGCGATATAGTTTTACTCAACCTTTTACAGGCGGTTATATGGCCTAACCTGTTCCTCCTCTGGATAAAAAAAGAATTAAAAGAAGTGCATGAATTCCAGGCCGACACTTTTATAAAATCAGACAAAGAAGATTATGCGCAATTATTACTCTGCTCTGTTTTCAATACCGGCGCAGTGCCCATCATGCACTCTTTTTCCATTCACCCGGTAAAACGCAGAATTAAGATGCTTTATAAAAACGGAACAACCTCTCCGTATAAAACCGCGTTGCTGGTTTCAGCTTCAATCGGTTTGTTTTTATTCGCAGCTTTATGTATTCAAAGTTGTAATAAACATAAAGATGCCAAGCCTGACGACGAGTTGGCCGGATACAAACCAATAATACGGTTTGATACAGTTAAGATGCACAACCCGGATGGCATCAGATCGAGTAAAATGCCTGTAGAAATAGAAATTGATACCCCTGATATACAAGGACCTAAAAATACTACTGCAAGCTATAAGCTGAAATCGGGGGTGCTTTATGTAAAATATTCCGAAAAAAACCCTCAAAACAGGGATGAACATTTCCGGGATAGCGTTCAGGCAATAACAGACGCACAACCCGATGCAAAAGGCATTTACACCAGGGTTTCCATTATGCCCCAGCCAACTACAGACCCGGCAAAATTCATTATGGCGAATTTACCGGATCCCTCGAAAAGTATGAAAGTAGGCGCTGACGGATTCTCGGTAGCCGGCATGGTAGTAACCAGGTTTGTAATTGATGAAAACGGGAATGTAACCAACCCTGAAATATTAAAATCACCGGATGCAGCCTTATCGGAAAAAATGCTTGACAGGATAAAGCAAATGCCCATATGGATACCTGGAGAACAAAACGGCAAGAAAGTACCGGTATATTATACTATGCACATGATACTCGCATCAATGAAGAAGCAGTGAAGAAGTGGAGAAGTGAAGAAGTGGAGAAGTGAAGGAGTTATGGAGTGGAGGAGTTATGGAGTTGCTGGAATAAAGTTCCTTATTTTAAACTATAATATTAAAAACAAAAACCGCGTATGAAACAGATCATGTTTTCCTTATTGCTTTTTTGCTGTGGCAATGCCTATTGCACAGACAATGTGAAAATTCATGGTAAAATAATTAACCGTATTGCGGACAGTATAATTGTTTCGCCTTCCATAGCCACTGTCCCCTACCAGCCAAATAACCATTCTGTGGCTTTAGACCCAGATGGGAATTTCACGCTTGCATTTGAGGCGCCGGAAGGGTTTACCTATGTAACGATCATACATGGCAACCAGGAAACCGAACTGTTTGTGCAACCCGGCGCAGACCTTACCTTAACGCTTGATGCGAAAAACTTTGACAGCACTTTGCATTACGAAGGCAACGGAAAGGAACTGGCAAACTTTATGGCGCAGCATGTGCTGGAAGTACCTACCATGCAAAGATTGGAGATACAGGGCCAGCAACTCACCGGTAAGGAACCGGCAGAATTTGAAGCTGCATTAAAAAAACTACAGGATAAGGAAATGGATTTTTTGCAGAAATATGGCGCTAACCTGCCTGCGGATTTTAGTGATTATTTCAAGGCGGAGCAACGCTATAATGTGTACAGCGTAATGGCAAAATATCCCCACTTCCATGAAATGATGAAACAAAAAAGCATGAACGTAAAAAATATACCCAAGGAAAATTATGTGGTCATAAACGATATTCCTGAAGAGTTTAATGATGCTTACCTGAATATGCCTGCCTACCATGCCTATATTACCAATGTATTCTCCTCTCAAATTGCAAAAGCAAGGGCTGAATTGAATATACCCGCTGAAACAAAATGGCCTATTGATACCACCCTCACAATGGCTTATAAAAGAATGCCGCCGAAAACTGCTGAATATTATGCCGGTACGGCCATTTACAGGGATACGAAATACTACCCTATTGAAATTGTAGAGCAGGAATTTGAAGTATATAAGCAACATTTCCCCAGGAGCGCTAACCTGGAAAATCTGCAAAAAGCAATATTGTTTAAAAAAACTGTTGCCAATGGCAAGCCTGCTATTGACTTTGACATCGTGACCCCGGAAGGCAAACAGATGAAACTATCTGATCTTAAAGGAAGCGTGGTGTATATTGATTTCTGGTCGAGCAGTTGTGTGCCATGCCTTGCAGAAATGCTTGATTCTAAAAAAGTCCGTGAGCATTTTAAAGATAAGCCGGTGAAATTTGTTTATGTATCGCTCGACCCACAGGATTCTGTATGGAAGAAATCAATAGAACATTATAACGTAGAGGGCATCAATACGCATGTGGACAAAGTGTACGAATCGGATGTGGTAAAAAAGTACGGCGTCTATGGCATCCCTTCCTACTTTCTCGTGGACAAAAAAGGGAACTTCGAAAACGCAGATGATATAGCCCGCCCAAGTAACACAGAAAAGCTGATCGGCCAGATAGAAAAGCTGCTGGAGTAGGCCATTCTGCAATTAAGCCATTAACTTATTATCTTTGCGTTATGAGTAAGGAAATTGTAGTGAGCGGCATACGCTCAACGGGGAATCTGCACCTCGGTAATTATTTCGGCGCTATCCAGAATTATGTGAAGATGCAGGATACGTATAACTGTTACTTTTTTGTAGCTGATTATCATTCATTGACCACGCACCCCGAACCCAAATATCTGAAAGAAAATGTGTTCCGGGTATTGGCAGAAAATATAGCCAGCGGCCTCGACCCTGAGAAGGTGGCCCTATATGCCCAAAGCGATGTGCCGGAGATACCCGAACTGTACCTGATGCTGAACATGCTGGCCTATAAAGGCGAATTGGAGAAAGTGCCTACCTTTAAAGATAAAGTGCGCCAGCAACCCGATAATGTAAATGCCGGACTGCTTACCTACCCCGTATTAATGACGGCGGATATACTGATACACAAAGCGGTAAAAGTGCCGGTGGGAAAGGACCAGGAGCAACACCTGGAAATGGCACGCAATTTCGCGCAACGCTTTAACGGCAGGTATGGCGATTTCTTCCCGGAGCCGCAGGTGTTCCGCTTCAACAACGATACCGTGAAAATTATGAGCCTTGACGGGAACGGCAAAATGAGCAAAAGTGAAAACGTGAATGCCACCATTTATCTAAGCGATGATGATGATACCATAAAGAAAAAGGTGATGAAGGCAAAAACAGATACCGGCCCTACAGAACCCAATGCATCTATGCCCGATTATATCCAGAACCTTTTCCTGCTGATGCACCTTAGTTCCAGGCCGGAAGTAGTGGATATATACCGCAGCCAGTACAACAACTGCAATATACGCTATGGCGATATGAAGAAACAGCTTGCGGAAGATATGGCCGCATTTGTACGGCCTATACGGGAGCGCACCATAGAACTGCAAAAGGATGAAACTGCGCTTAGAAAAATACTGAAAACAGGGGCGGAAAAAGCCAGAGCAAGCGCATCAGAAACCATTGCCGGGGCGAGGAGGTTGATAGGGATAAATTATTATTAACCCGAAGCCCCAAACCCCTAAAGGGGCTTTCCTATGTTATCTATAGTTCCAAAAGTACCCGATAAAAAATCGGGGTATCGTTCCGGGGGGCTGCGGTTTTGAATATATTTCCAGCGGTAGAATTATATTTTTTTGAGTGTTAAATTTAAAATTTCTACCTTACCCCGTATAACCTGCCCTCGTGCATTTTTTTATTTTTTAGTTTTACTTTTTGATTTGTCAAAGATGTCTTCAAAACAAACTACAAAACATATAGCCATTGCCGGGAACATAGGTTCCGGGAAAACCACGCTCACTGGTATGCTGGCAAAGCATTATAAATGGACGCCGCATTTTGAAGATGTGGAACACAATCCCTACTTAGTGGATTTTTATGAAGATATGCCCCGCTGGTCTTTCAACCTGCAGATATACTTCCTGAATAACCGTATAAAAAACCTGATTGAGATACACAGCGGTAAAGAATCGGTGATACAGGACCGTACCATTTATGAGGACGCCTACATTTTTGCACCCAACCTTTTTGATATGGGGCTGATGACCAAGCGCGATTTTGAAAACTATACTTCTTTTTTCCAGAACCTGAAAACACTTATAAAACCACCCGACCTCCTTATTTATCTCAAGGCATCAATACCCGCGCTTGTGGACCAGATACAGAAACGCGGGCGCGAATACGAGGAGAACATAAGGCTGGATTACCTGAAAAGGCTGAACGGGTTTTACAACAAATGGATAGATAAATATACCGATGGCCCGCTGCTGGTAATAGATGTGGACAACTGCAACTTTGCCGATAAAGAAGAAGACCTTGCAGATGTGGTCCGCAAGATAGACGCACAGATACACGGGTTGTTCAGCCGTAAGTAGAGAACAATGATAAAATAATTTTCGAGTATCAACGTTCTTAAACAGTACCCCAGCGAAAAAATAAGCCATGAGCAAACTGAAATCTCTCTTTTCAATTATCCTGGCTTTGTATTCCATTCACCTGTCTGCCGGTGTATTGAAAGGTAAAGTTACGGATACACATGGCGCCCGCCTTCCCTATGCCACATTATACCTGGAAGGTACTACCATAGGCGTAACCACCAATGGGAACGGGGATTTTGAACTGACTGTTGCCCCCGGATTGTATAAAGTGGTATGCCAGTATATGGGTTATGAGCCGAGTTCCTTCAACGTCTCATTCATAGGCAATGAAACTATTGAGCATACTTTTATACTGAAAGACCAGAGCCTTGATATAAAGGAAGTAGTGGTCTTAGCCTCAACTGAAGACCCTGCATATCCCATCATCCGCAATGCCATAAAAAAAAGGGAGTATCACCTGGAACAAACAAAGTCTTTTCAGACTTCCATCTATTTTAAAGGTGTGGCACGCTCCAGGAAAATGCCGGAGAAATTCATGGGGCAAAAAGTAAAGGATGAAACGGATAATATAGACAGCATAGGCAAGGGCGTTTTGTACCTCACCGAAGAAGACGCCGACTACTACTCTGATGGCGGCAAGGAAAAAACCGTTATCCATTCGGTACATGAGAGCGGCAACAAAAGTGGTTTGGGGTTTTCAAGGTTCCCACCAGTAATTACTTTTTATGAAAACGATGTACCTGTACTCGGAAAAGAATCGCGGGGATTTATTTCTCCGATCAGTGACAACGCACTCTATTACTACAAGTACAAATTACTCGGCCAGTTCGACGATCATGGGCATACCATATACAAAATACGGGTTACACAGAAACGGAATTATGAGGCGTGTTTTAATGGCATTATCTATATTGTTGACGGTGACTGGGCTATCCATAGCCTGAACCTGACACTGACCAAACAATCAGGGATGGACCTGTGCGATACACTAAGCATTGACCAGTTGTTCCTGCCTAAGGAGAAAGATATGTGGGTTATAAAAAGCCAGGTATTGTATCTTGCTATTAACCTGCTGGGCTTTGATATTACCGCTAATGGCGTTGCTGTTTACAACAACCAGAAAGTAAATGAAGATATACCGGATTCTGTATTTGCGGGAAGGATAACGAGCGCCTATGATAAAGCCGCCAACAAAAAAGACACTGCCTACTTTACGAATAACCGGCCGGTGCCACTGGAACAAGACGAGGTAAGGGACTTTGTTATAAAAGACAGCTTAGTTAAGAAGTTTGAAAGTCCGGCGCATTTGGATTCCCTGCGGCGGAAAAAAAATAAATTTAAACCTATAGGGTTTTTATTAAGCGGGGAAACTTTCAGCAGCAAGGAGTATAAGAACACCTATACGCTCAACTCCGTATTGATAGGGCTTAATTCGGAAAATATGCTGAACTACAATATTGTTGAAGGTTATAACATAACGCCGAAACTGACCTTGCGCCATATGATAGATACGGGGAAATATTTGTTTGCCAACGTTGCCGCACGATATGGATTCAGTAATACCCACTTTAATTCGGTGGCCCGGCTGTATGTAATGACGAGGGACAGGAAATGGCTGAACAGTCACTGGATATATGGCGTAGAAGGCGGCAAATATGTTTACCAGTACAGTCCCGAAAACCCGGTGTCGGAGTGGTTTAATACGTACTCTGCGCTGCTGTACAAGCAAAACGACCTGAAGATATATGAACGCTGGGATGCGGCTGCATTTCTCGCGCACAATTATGGCAACGGGCTAAACTGGTTCCTGAAAGCCGATTACCAGCAACGCCTGCCCTTGCAAAACACTACAGACTACAGTTTCTTCAAAGGAGATGATGGCGGCTTTGGGAATAACGCGCCGCCGCATTTAGTACAAACCGCAACCGCATGGGTAAAAAATGACGCGGCATTACTTCATGCTACCATCTCCTACAAACCCGGGTTCACCTACACCCAATACCCCGATTATAAAGTAGCCAACGGCAGCGCCTGGCCCAGGTTCACGCTTACCTACGACAAAGGCATTCCGGGTATCATTAACAGCGTATCCAATTTCGATAAGTGGCGTTTCTTCATACGGGACGAGGTGAGCCTGCACCTTCTGGGCATACTGAAATACAATGTGGGCTGCGGCGGATTCTTAAACAGCGCCTATGTTTCCATTCCAGACCTGATGCACCTTTATGGCGACCGTGGCATAGGTTACGCGGCTCCCTACCTGCAAAGTTTCCAGATGGCGCAGTATTACGACTTCAGCAATAAAGAACCGTTTTATGGCGAGGCACATGCAGAATACCACCTCAATGGCTTACTCAGCAATAAGGTACCCCTGCTGCGGCAAACGGGGTATTATTTTGTATTTGGCGGCAACGCCTTCTATGCCCGCCAAAGCGACTATTACACCGAAGCCTTTGTGGGCATAGACAACATAGGCTGGAAATTAGTCCGCACAGCCCGCATAGATTTTGTACAATCCTGGGACAGCCGCATGGGCCACAATTCCGGCATCCGGTTCTCTTTTGCCTTACCCTCACCCACAGGTATAAATAAAGGCATTCTGCAAAGCGAATGGTAGGGACTTTATCGTAATTAAAGCAAATTAACTCTTTGTTTTTCGTGGTGAGAAAATCCACCAATTTCTTCAAATCCTCAATAAAAAAGTTCGGGAATAATCCAGCCGGGGCTACAAAAAGCTACATTTTTGGCAGCTTTTTCGTATTTTTACTATGAATTAAGTTTTTCAACCTGTTCTGATGAGTATGAATTACAATGAATATTTAGAGTCAAAATCAGCTATTATGCTCGGTAAGCCTGTGATAAAAGGCACAAGGATAACCGTGGAGTTGATTTTGAAAATGTTGTCGGAAGGAGCATCAACAGAAGACATATTGATGGCTTACCCACATTTGCAGGCAGTTCATGTAAGCGCTGTATTGGCTTACGCTACTGATGTAATTGCTAATGAATCTTTGATACAGGCTGCATGATATTAACAAATAGTCATAAAACCTCGTATATTTAAGGTGGCAAACGTACCTTCTTTACAAAATAACCACCTTATGAAAATCACCTGCATACTTTTAATGTTCGCATTTTTACAATCCGCGCACGGGCAGGATTATTGCAAGATGATAAAGAAAGAGGTGTCGCCGGATAATACCATATTCGACTTTTCATCCCCCTATGACCCTACGGAAGTGCCGGTGGTAAGGGTTACCAGGAATTATGTGATCAGCGAGGACAACCCTTCCGATAATTTTTTTATGATCTTCCAGATAACGGGCAGCCTTGACAATATTTATAAAAAAATGCCAGATGGCAGCCAGGCGGAAAAAGAAGAACAAAAATTAATGGTACAGTTTGAAGATAAATCAACCATTGTTGACGATACCATACAGGTAAGCCATGATTTTACCGGCGACAGGTCGCAGGCTATCCGGTATGTATTCTACCCGCTCAATGAAACAACCCTCAATGATTTCTCAACCAAGAAGATCACGAAATTCAGCCTGGCGGGATATGAGCAAGCCTGCGATTAATTTTAGCTAAATGAGATTTATTGAGCGCACCTTGCTGTACTTCAGCGCGCGTTATGGAAGATATAATCAGCTTTTCTATTCCAATATCTTCTAAGAATTGGAGCAATGAAACATTATTATTGAAATACTCAATAATAACATCAGTGTCGCATAGAATTATATCAGTTTCCATGCCCGATCTCTAAGACTTTTCACGGTTACATTCTGCCCTTAAAAAAGACCGGCATTCTTTACAAAGTCTTCATGATTTTTGAAGCCGGTAAAGCCAATTTTCTTCCGAAGAGCCTGGTGTAATTTTGAAGTAATGTTGTTACTACTCGTTTTCATAACATAAAGATACATAATTCCGATAAAATTGAAACAATGATTTAGCAGTATTTGCATTTTAGTAGCAAATATGCTACCTTTGAAATAATTTCATAAAAGAAACAGTTTTAAAATCATTCAATTTTGAAATCCGCAGAGGTACTTCGTATTTTAAAGAATGATGGGTGGTATGAGCATACGCAAAAGGGGAGCCATTTGCAGCTTAAACATCCTACCAAGCCAGGCAAGGTAACGGTTCCTGTTCGTAAAGACTTGCCGCATGGTACAGTAAATTCAATATGGAAACAAGCCGGGTTAAAATAATATCAGAGAACATTGATTAAAATTGAAAAATCATGAACAAACTATTGCTTATCATAGAAAAATCGAAAGGTGAACTTTTTGGCCGTGTGCATTATGAAGATGACCTGATAATAGATTCCGCAAGAAGCATTGAAAGCCTTGAAAGGAAAATGAGGAAACTATTACAACAATTTCATAATGTAGATACTAAAACAATAGCATTTGAACATGCTTACGACATTACAGCTTTGTTCGATAAATTCGGTTATTTAAAAATCACTTCCATAGCTAAGAAAGCCGAAATCAATCCTGCGTTACTTCGCCAATACGCATCAGGCGTTAAGTACCCATCGCCTAAACAGGCAAAGAAACTGGAAGATGCTATACACGAAATAGGAAAGGAATTAACTCATGTGGCAGTATATGCGGGGTAAATGTTTGAGAATATACATTTTTTGTGTACCCATCCCTCTCCAAAATCCCCACAACTTTAACCTTTAATAAATTCATAAACCGTACTTTTGTACCCTAAATTTTTGCAAAATGCCCGGAACAGAACTATTCGGAAACGAAGAACGCAAAGAAATTAATGATGTAATGGAAACAGGTATGCTGTTCCGTTACAACCACGACCAGCAACGCAATGGTATATGGAAAGCCCGCGAATTTGAGGCGGAAGTAAGAAAGATAACCGGCGCTAAGTACGCTCATGCCGTATCTAATGGCTCGGCGGCTATAGCTATAGCACTGGCTGCTACAGGTATAGGCACAGGCGATGAGGTGATCGTGCCGCCATTTACATTCATAGCGAGTGTGGAGGCTGTGCTGTTTGTAGGCGCTATACCCATTTTTGCCGAAATAGATGAAACCCTTTGCCTTAGCGCGGAAGGGATAAAAAATGCAATTACCCCTAATACAAAGGCCGTGTGCCTGGTGCATATGTGCGGCGGCATGGCCGATATGGATGGCATAATGCAGGTGGTGAATGAAAATAACCTGGTATTGGTAGAGGATGCGGGACAGGCTTTTTCGGCTACCTACAAAGGCACTGCTGTAGGGCTGTTTGGCAAAACCGGCAGCTATTCTTTTGACTACTTCAAGATAGCCACAGCCGGCGAAGGCGGTATATTTGTTACCAACGACGAAGAAACCTACAAACTTGCCGACGCTTATTCCGACCACGGGCATAGCCATGTAGGAAATAACCGGGGTATGGAGCCACACCATGTGCTGGGCTTCAATTACCGCATCAGTGAGCTGCACGCTGCCGTAGCCCTTGCGCAAACCCGCAAAGTACCGCAGATACGCGAAGCCAACCAGAAGAATAAACAACTGCTCACAGAAATACTTTCCGAAACGGAAGGTATATCTTTCTCCCACTTGCCCGACCCTTCCGGCGATTCGGCCACATTCCTAAATCTCCTGTTGCCCGATACCGAAACTGCAAAACGCACTGTTGACGAACTGAATAAAGCAGGCATCGGCGGATTTAATTATTGGTTTACGAATATGTACCACTTCATCAACCAATGGGACCACCTGAAAAAAATGAGCGCGGTAGCAAAACTGCCCGCCCAGGTGTTAGGTGCAGCGCAAGACTACAATAACCTGCACCTGCCCAAAACACAGGAAGTGATTGGCAGGTTAATATCATTCGGTATCCGTTGCACCTGGACGGAAAACGAGATAAAAGCATTGGCAAATAATATAGCCGGTTGCGTAAAAAAAGCAATGCCGGTCATGGCTTAATAAAATACACCGATAAGCCCCGAAGGGGAGAAATATGTCAGCGATGGGCAACGCCCATCGCCGAAAGGTGAAATATCATTTAGTAAATCAACAAGCGAAATCATATAATCCTTTAATCCTACAAATCTTAGTTAAGAATGCACAAAAATTTCAAAAACATAGACAAAGTAGTTTTCGGGCGGGGCAGCTTTTCAAACATGGAAAGCATTCTCGCCGAAAAAAGAAATGAAAACGACGGTTTCTTCCTTTTCGTGGTGGACAACTATTTTAAAGGCAAAGACCTGGAAAAGCGCATCCCTGCCCAACTGGAAGACGTTATCAGGTTTATTGACGTTGACCCGCATGAACCCACCACTGAACAAATAGATAACCTGCGCGATGAAATTTTATCTTCAACAGGTTTACCAGCAGGGGTTATTGGTATTGGCGGCGGCAGCATTATGGATATCGCAAAAGCCATATCGCTGATGTTCACCAACGACGGTTCTTCTACATTATACCAGGGCTTAAACCTCATAAAAAAGCCGGGCATTTATCATCTTGGCGTACCCACGATTTCCGGTACCGGGGCCGAAGTATCTATGACCGCCGTGCTTACCGGCCCGGTAAAAAAGCTGGGCTTGAAATGCGACTGGACGGTTTTTAACCAGGTGATCCTCGACCCCGAATTGATTGCCTCCGTGCCTGTTGACAAATGGTTGTTTACCGGCATGGATACGTACATTCATTGCATGGAGTCGGAGAACGGCACACTGAATAACGCCTATAGCCATGCTTATGCGGAGCAGGCATTAAAACTTTGCCGCGAAATATATCTCGGCGACAAGGCAGGGCAGACTCCCGAAAATGATGATAAACTAATGGTAGCCTCTATGATGGGCGGCCTTAGCCTTACCTACTCCGAAGTGGGGGTATGCCATGCGTTATCTTACGGCTTGTCGAAAATTCTTGGCGAAAAACATTGTTATGCCAATTGCCTCGCATTCCAGCACCTTGAAGATTATTATGGCAAGGGGGTTGCTGAACTGAAACAAATGCTGGCAACACACAAAGTACAGCTTCCGCAGGGTGTAAGCAAAAGCTGGACAGATGAACAAATTACGGCAATGGCAGAAGTGGCCTATAATCTCCCCCACATGTGGAACCACGCCATTGGCGCTGACTGGAAAGAAAAGGTATCTATTGATACCATTAAAGAATTGTATAAACGAATGTAGCTGATATGTCACACTTCCAAAGTGTGGTACATCTATTGTTACTTGGTAAGGAATAAATTTGCAATTAGAATTTAAGGTCTTTGCGGCCTTAATTGTTTGCACTTTATCCATTATCTATTATTTGTAAATTGCGCCTCTGCGCCTTTGCGAGAAACTTTTTATCCCTTTGGGAGAACAATTTAATCTATGAGTACGAAAAAAATAAAAGTCGGGAATATCATTTGCGGAGACGACCAGTTGTTTGTCATCTCCGGCCCATGCGTGATTGAGGAAGAAAAAATAATGATGAAAACTGCTGAAAAGCTAAGGGAAGTCAGTGAAAAGCTGAATATCCCCATCATATACAAATCGTCTTTCTTAAAAGACAACCGCAGCAGCCTGAAGTATTATGACGGCCCTGGCTTGGATAAAGGGCTTAAAATGCTTGCTAAGGTTAAGGAGCAATTCGGTTTCACGCTGCTTACGGATATTCATTATCTCGGCCATGCCGCGCCTGTGGCCGAGGTGTGCGATATACTGCAAATACCCGCGTACCTCTGTATGCAATCAGGCCTTATGGTGGCTGCGGCAAAAACAGGAAAAGTGATTAACATAAAGCACGGCCAGTTTCTTGCGCCGGAGAATATGAAGCACCCTGTTACCAAATGCCTCGAATCGGGCAATGACCAGATCATTCTTACCGAGCGCGGCTATACTATGGGCTACAACGACCTGGTTGTTGACCCCCGCAGTTTTTACCACATGTCGCAATTGGGCTACCCCGTAGTATTCGATATTACCCATGCCATCCGTAAGTATGGTATTCCCAGCGCAGATGCAAAAGGTGGGGCGCGGGAGTTCCTGCCGGTATTGAGTCGCGCGGGTGTGGCTTCCGGTGTGGACGGTGTATTCATAGAAACCCACCCCGAACCCGAAAAAGCCCTCTGCGACGCCGCCAGCCAATTGAGTGTATATGCGCTTGAGGAATTTTTAAAACCCCTCCTGGAGCTTCATGCAATTGAGGTAAAATACAGGCAATAAATTTACTTGAAAATTTGGTTTGTACGTATAACTTTTATAACTTTGTCGTATAAAATTACGGTGCGATGGATGCTAAAGTAACATTGAGCTTTGATGCAAATATTATTGACAGAGCGAAGCATTATGCTGAAAACCAGGGATTAAGTCTAAGCAGGCTTACTGAAATTTTATTGCGCAAAGCTACCATTGGTGGATACCGCAATATTGAAGACATTCCTGTTTCTGATTGGGTTACTATGGTTTCAGAAGGTGAAGCTGAGTACGCTACTCCCCGTAAACGAAAAGACATGAAGGAAGAATATTTTAAAAGCAAAAAATGAGAATTTTTCTTGATGCCAATATTCTTGTTTCGGTTCTTAATAGAGAATATCCGCAGTATATTTATACTTCAAGAATATTAAGCATGGCGGATAACAAAGAAAACACTTTGGTTACTACTAATATTTGCCTTGCGATAGCTTTTTATTTTGCTGAGAAGAAACACGGCCAGGTTATGGCAAAAAATAAAACAGGCATTCTGGTGCAGCATTTGGATATTGCGGAATGTGGGAAAAGAGAAGCAATATCCGTAATGCAAAATAAGAAAATACATGATTTTGAAGATGGGCTTCAGTATTATGCTGCCTTACATTCCAACTGTAACTGCATTGTGAGTAATGATCTCAATGATTTTTACTTTTCAGATTTACCGGTATATGATTCTGAACGCTTTTACAGACAATACGTTTGAAAACAAACGAGTAGTAAATACCGCCTTCTTTGCTTTTTTATGTAGTTTTGGGCAGTCCTTTATTTTTTTATAATCATTTACGGAAGTTTAAGATCAAAACATGGAATTATACTTAGATTCAGCTAACCTCAAAGAAATTGAGGAAGGGTTCAGATTAGGCTTTCTTGATGGCCTTACCACCACGCCTACTTTTATGCAGCGCGAAGGCATTGCAGATATTGACAGCACTATTGTGAAACTGTCGAAAATGGTGCCTGTGCTACAGATCGAAGCGCTCGGCAATACGGCTGAAGATGTGGTGAAAGAAGCCCGTCGCCAGCTTGATCTCGGCCTTGACCCTAAACGCACAGTTTTTAAGATACCGGTTTCTTTGGAAGGGGTGAGGGCGTGTAAGTTATTGCGCAATGAGGGGCTGCTGGTCAACGTTCATCTTGTATATACCCTGCAACAGGCATACATGGCTATGCACGCGGGGGCAAGTTACGTTTGCCCGCTGGTAGGCCGCCTGCAAGACCAGGGGCATGATGCCCTGGCGTTGGTGGAGCAATGTGTGGACGCCGTTCATCATTATGGGTACAATACTAAGATCATGTTCAGCTCTGTGCGCAATTCAGAGCATGTGCGCAACGCTATAAATATCGGGGTGCATACCATCACTGTTCCGCTGAAAATCCTCAAATCATTGACCGATAATAATTTTACCACAATAGGCACAGAGCAATTCCTTAGCGATACCAGGTTGATGACCGTTCGGGTGAAAGAGGCCATAAATGGCATTAACCCGCTGGTAAATGCAGGTATTGACATGAAGGATGCTATTGTGAAAATGACCGAATATGGCTTCGGCTGTGTAACCGTTATTAATGAAGATGGCAGCCTTAAAGGAATATTTACGGATGGCGACCTGAGGCGTTTGCTGCAAAAAGATGGCGAGCATATCTTAGCTAAAAAGATAGGCAGCCTGGACTACAAAACCCCGATAAGCATTGACGCCAATGCCCTGCTCAATGAAGCCTCCGGCATCTTCAATAAAATGAATGTGGACACTATTCTCGTTCTGGAAAATGGTAAGCCATACGGTATGCTGGATATACAGGACTTAAAGAAATACTAACCTTGAATTTGAATAATGAACATTATTGATCCCGAACAAATAAAAAATACATTCCACGGAAGTTTCCTTGCGGAGCCGCTGGAGATCCAGGCAAAATTATTCAAGGTAAAAGCCTTTGTGTTTGATTGGGATGGCGTTTTCAATAATGGCGCAAAGGATGAGGTTGGTTCAAGCCCTTTTAACGAGATAGACTCAATGGGAACCAACATGCTTCGCTTTAATTATTATCTGCGCAAAGGCCAGAACCCGGTTACTGCTGTTGTTTCCGGCGAAAAGAATAATGCTGCATTTGTATTGGCTAAACGGGAGCATTTTCACGCGGTCTATTACAATATCAGGAACAAAAAAGATTCGTTCCTGCATTTGTGTACTGCGCACGATATTCAGCCGCACGAGGTAGCTTATTTTTTTGATGATGTGCTTGACCTTCCTATTGCTGAACTATGTGGATTGCGTATTATGATTAGTCGTGAATGTAACCCGCTCCTGCTGGATCTCGTTGAAAGATACAACCTGGCTGATTATATTACTGCTGCCGATGGCGGACACAATGGTCTGCGGGAAGCAATTGAATTGCTGATGGGATTAAGTGAACGCTATGATGATACCATAATGGAACGTGTACGGTACTCGGAGCATTACCAGCAATATATCCAGTCTCGCAATATACCGGTACCCGCTTTTTATACTGCTACAGACTCTAAAATTACAGAACAACAGCCACAATGATAGCCGGTATTATTCCTGCACGATATGCCTCCACCCGCTTCCCGGGTAAGTCGCTCATAGATATACTTGGAAAGAGTATGATACAGCGGGTGTATGAAGAAGCTGCAAAAAGTAAGTCGCTTGATAAGCTGGTTGTAGCAACCGACGATGAAAGAATATTTCAGCATGTGCAGTCATTTGGCGGCGAGGCGGTAATGACCGCTGCTCATCACCCAAGCGGCACAGACCGTTGCTGGGACGCCTTACAGCAATCAGGCGATGGCTACCAATATGTGATCAATATCCAGGGCGATGAGCCGTTTATAAATCCCGCGCAGATTGATGAGCTTGCTGCAATATTGAAAGACGGTACTGTGGAACTGGCAACGCAAATGATACCGGTAAATAACCATGAAGAATTGTTTGACCTGGGAGAAGTGAAGATAGTGCTGAATGATAAAATGGAAGCCCTGTATTTCAGCCGCATGGTTATACCCTTTATTAAAGGCATTGATGAAAAAGAATGGCACCTGCATCATACCTATTACCGGCATGTGGGTATGTATGCCTACCGCAGCGATGTACTGGAACAAATAACCAAACTACCCGTTTCTTCTTTGGAAAAAGCCGAATCATTAGAGCAACTCCGTTGGCTCGAACATGGCTTCAAAATTAAATGCGGCATTACCCGTTACGAAAGCCATTGCATAGATACACCTGAAGACATAGCCAAAGTATTGCAGCGGATGAAAGTATCTAATTCCTGATGTACTACCCTCTTTAAATTTCGTTACAGGTAGTTTCATAGAAGATTTCTTTATTCCACGATTACGTAATGGCTCCCTTTAGGGCTGGGGTTTTCTTTTTTTCTCCTTACAAAACCAAAATCATAAAGCTGACGTAGATGTATAGGTAAAACATTTTTTAACCAACAAAAACATCAACTTTATGAAACGTATCCTTTTGATCCCCGTACTGGCAATGGCTATTTTAGGGGGAAACGCTGCAAGCAGCTATGCGCAGAAGACAGTAATGGTAGGCGGCGCAGCCATGTATCCTGCAAAAAACATCGTGGAGAACGCCGTTAATTCCAAAGACCACACCACGCTGGTAGCCGCTGTAAAAGCCGCCGGCCTTGTAGAAACATTGGAGAGCGCCGGCCCTTTCACCGTATTTGCACCCACCAACGAAGCCTTCAGCAAGCTGCCCGATGGTACGGTAAATAATCTGCTGAAACCGGAGAACAAGAACACGCTTACCTCCGTACTCACCTATCATGTTGTCTCCGGGAATATTGACTCGAAAATGCTCATGGAAAAAATAAAAGCCGGTAAGGGCAAGGCCACATTAAAGACAGTGCAGGGCGAAGAACTCACTGTATGGCAGAAAGGCAAAAACCTTATGATAAAGGACGCGAAAGGAAACTCCGCAATGGTCACCATCAAAGATGTTTATCAAAAAAATGGCGTTATCCATGTTATTGATACTGTATTAATGCCATCATAAGACGCGCAAAGTGTGGCACACCTTTTTCCGGTGTACCATACTTCCTCTCGCGATATTTTATTTATGACAGCAAAATGAGTTCAAGTTGTCCCACACCTTTTTCCGGTATGGGACAACTATTTACGATTCCAGGAAGTATCGCTTTTTTAACTTTTGCATTTTGGCTTATCCCCTATCTTTGCGGCGTGAAAAAAGAAAGCATATCGGTATTCGATATTTTTAAGATCGGGATTGGCCCCAGCAGTTCCCATACACTTGGCCCGTGGCGTGCCGCACTACGGTTTATAGATACTTTGAAAGCGAGGGGTTTGGATGGTGTTTTATCAGTAAGAGTGCTGCTTTACGGCTCTCTTGCAAAGACGGGAAAAGGCCACGGCACAGATGTTGCAGTGATACTTGGCCTCTGTGGGGAAGACCCGGTAACTTTTGACGTGAACGAGATCACCCCACGAATTGAATCTATATCCGAAAACAAAAAATTATTGCTTAATGGTGAGCGGGAAATAAATTTCGACCCGGCTGTTGATGTTGTTTTCCTGTTCGATGAAAGCCTGCCTTTTCACCCTAATGCCCTTACTTTTTTATGCTCCTTTAAGAATGGCGATGAAATAGCTGAAACATGGTATTCTATTGGGGGTGGTTTTGTGGTGAAGGAAGGTGAAGAGGATGACAATGAAGGTTTTGTTCATTTGCCTTACCCCATAGAGAAGGCCGAATACCTGCTTGCCGCCTGCGAAAAAACAGGCATGGACATATCCGGCGTAGTTATGGAAAATGAAAAAGTCTGGCGGCCAGAACAGGAAGTGAAAACCGGTGTGCTGCGCATATGGGAGACCATGCGCGATTGTATATACCGTGGCGCGCACATTGGAGGTATGTTACCCGGAGGTTTGCAGGTTACCCGCAGGGCATTCGAGATAAATAAAACACTCACAGATGGCAAGCCTTACAGTAACTATAACGAATGGCTCGATGTAATACGCAGCGGCGGCGAATCTTTCAAATATACGCTTGATTGGGTAAGCTGTTTTGCCCTTGCGGTAAACGAAGAGAATGCCTCCTTTAGCCGTGTGGTTACCGCGCCTACCAATGGGGCTGCCGGCGTAGTGCCTGCTGTATTGCTTTATTTTATTGCTTTTTGCAATGGCAACGATAATGAGCGCATCATTAAGTTTCTGCTCACTGCTTCCGAGATCGGGAGTATTTTCAAGAAAGGCGCTACGCTGTCTGCCGCTATGGGTGGTTGCCAGGCAGAGATCGGCGTATCTTCCTCTATGGCTGCCGGTGCCCTTACCGAGGCTCTTGGTGGCACAGTGCAGCAATGCCTGATGGCGGCGGAGATAGCTATGGAGCATCACTTGGGCCTTACCTGCGACCCTGTAGGCGGACTTGTACAGGTACCCTGCATAGAGCGCAATACTATGGGCGCTATAAAAGCCATCACCGCCGCGCAGCTTGCCCTGCAAAGCAATCCTGAAAAAGCCCGTATCTCTCTTGATGCAGTGGTAAATACCATGTGGGAAACAGCCCTTGATATGGACCACAAATACAAAGAAACCGCAGAAGGCGGCCTTGCCGTGCAATTACCAATAAGTTTGAGTGAATGCTAAAGTAAGGGAGGGGTTATATTATTTCACTGTTAGTAAACAACACTTCTGGATCAAAGTCCGCTTCATTTCCCCACTCAACAGTATCAAAACTGATATGGACGGTATTGAATTTTGAGATGTCCTTTAATTCCCTGAAAATGCCTTTGTCAAGATATGGTTTCATATCAAAGCGTTTTTTATCCCCGTTATCAAAGGTTAATAAAAGAGTATAGTCATTTCCTGGTTTTACTTCTTTTACTGTGGGATACATACTATTGTTATTTTAGAAATGCTTTTATTTAAAGATCATTTTCTTAATTTTCCACAGTATTGAATCATTCTTGTGCAATACTATATACAAAGCCCTTTCTCCGCCAAAATTTCTGAAAAATCGCTCTACCCCCTCATCCATGCTGCCTTCCAGGTCGAAGGTGGTGTGGCCCCGTTTCTTGGCTTCCTTTATGGTATGCCACAGCAATAGCGACATAGCCTTGTAGCTGTTGGTCTCCGGGTTTTGGCCGCCCATAAAGTAGTAGCTGCAATTATCGTCCCATACCTGCCATACCATAGCCTGTATTTTTTTATCGCTTTTGGCTATCCATAGCGTTGCCGCGTTATTTTTTTCGCACGCCTTCATTATCCGTTCCAGGTCCTTTAGCGAATAGGGTACGGACACTCCTTTTTTTGAAAGAGTAGCCTTCTGGAATTTATACATATCCTTCAGGTAGCTTGCCGAATTGGTTATGGTTACTTCTTTTTCAGCCATGCGGATATTGCGGCGCGTGGTATCCTTCATGTTGGCGAGTAGTGTTTCTTCGCTGTCTTTCAATTCCAATAAGAAAGTCTGCTGCGCCTGCGGGCGCAGTTTATGCTGCTTAAAAAGTCCTACCTGCTTCATTCCCGGCTGTATGGCCAGGTGCCATACTTTTGTTTTGGGCAGTTGCTTTATCAGTTCCGATACTGTTTCATGCTCAAAGTTATCCAAGTTGCTTTCTTTCACATCGGCAGGATAAAACACATGCGGCCCCAGGTAGGGCGTCAGTACAGGATTGCGCAATATGGATACGCCTATCTTGCTTTCAATGGGATACGCCCAGGCGCCGGTTATCTCATCTCCCTTTTTCGCTATTGCCACGTCCCAGTTTTCACATACCGCATCCAGCCACCAGGGCTGCATGAACAAGGGCAAGCCTTTTTTTTGTTCGCATATCTTTTTATATAGCGCCTTATTGGACATGGTATATATTCATTAGCAGGTTCAAAAGGGTAAATGACAAATTTCACTTTTTACACCAAATTTCAATTTTAGTTGCCCCGACCTTTACAACGCGTTGCCTTTTTCCACCCATGCTGCAAACATCAAACGGCGGTCAAAACAACCCTATCCAGCCAACCCAACGACAATCGGGGAACATTTGCTAAAGGTACGTATTGACCGGGAACTGACAAAAGTTGCTGTTGCGAATGAGATCGGAGTAACTTCATCCACAATCGGACTATGGGAACAAGGCAAAGGTAATCCTGAAGTAACACAAATGAAAGGCATTATCGCTTTCTTGGGGTACTATCCTTTGCCCGAGCCTGTAACTTTAGGAGACCAGGTACGGAAGTACAGGTGTATTCGTGGGCTGACGTTGGAGGAATTTGGAACATTGCTTGGTGTAAGCATGGCAACCGTTTCGACTTGGGAATGCGGACGATATATGCCAGCAGAAACAACGGTACAGAAAATTACAGACTTAATCAATCAAAAGGAGCTTTTATAATGAAGGCTCCTTTTATTTTTCAGAATAAAAGTGAGTATTTTGTTGAAAATATTATTTTTTTCGTTTACTTTATGTTATCAAATAACAAATTTATATTAAAATAATGTTTGTGTAAGCGTTTAAAATAATTATTTTTTTGAAAAAAAAGAGTAAAATCTTGAAAAATTTAAAAAAAAAGAGTAATTTGCTTGTCCCAGTCCAGCAAAAATACCATATTATTCTAATGATGTGATACCATTTATGAGTGAAAAGCACACTCAGGGCTTAAAAGAAATGACAGTTCTTTGACATAAAAAATTGAACCGCCCGGATTAGAGGGCGGCTCTGAATTTTAAAACTTGAACAAATGGCACCAACAATGTCACATAGTCCAAGCAACCCGCCGGGCAACAAGGGTCCAAATTGGGACAGAATACTCCATATTATTGGAAGTATTCTTGTTCTAATCGAGATCATTGTAGTGATCCGGTTTAGGTTGTACAATTAAGCAAGATCTCAACATCTTGCTCGATCATCCTGCCTCTGTCGAGGCAACATTCAATCAGGAGATTGAATACTTTTCATCTGAGGTAGCAGCTCGCAAATAATGAGTTTTGCTACCTCTTTTTTTTTACTTTTATTTTTAATTTTCAAATTGCAATTGTTTATGTAAAGCCTTATTCAGTAAGGGTAAAAGCTATTTTTAAAGTTACGTAGAATACCCCAAATTGAAAAGTTAAAACATAACAAAAGGTTACGAACTCCAATGCTCATAACCTTTCAGATTTGCTTTACTTTACTACTTATAGACAATAAAATCAATACATTCATAATATAGAAACTTAATCAAACTTAGCTGTTTACCACCGTCATGCACTTAACGATTTTGCTTAGCCTACTGGCGGTCGCATCAACCAAATAGCTGGCGGACAATTTACCAAATTGGCGTAGTGTCAGCAGCCTTGTTCCTTATCAGAAATACTAATCTATTTTTTAAAGGATAGCGAAGATAAACGAATTTTCTTCGATAAATAAAACTTTTTTCTTAACAAATTGTGAAAATGTTAGAAACTTGGTATTATCTTATTGAATTAACGTATTAATAACTACGAATATAGTATCTTTTCCGTATTGGCAAGGTATGCTCCGCATAACTCTAATGACTTCCTACTCCGCTCCACTCTGTATGCAGACCAGCCCACCGCACAACCCCACGCACAGGTAAATAGGAGTGATCTTTCTTTCGCTCTGCAAATTCTGCGCCACACCAAACAACCACATGCACTTTGTCGTTTGTCTTTTTAAAGGAAGTGCAAGAGATTGTTTGCCCTGCGGGCGCTATCGCGGTATGGCACAGACTTTGCGCTCACAAAAGAAATATCACGGCAGCTACTGTGTCCTTGTGCCAGCCTTCCTTATTTAGAAAAGACGTTCTTCCCATGCAGCTTGGCATTTTTTGCAACGCACTTCGCCACCCGTAAAAAACCGCCATGCTTCACACAAACCATCGCACGGAACGCTTCTTTCTAAATTGCGTCAGCAGGCGCAAGTCCACCCGCTGCCCTCGTTAGTGCGAGCCTGCGCGCCGACCTCAGTTGCGGGTCTGTCATATCTTTTGCAGGCACTCACGCAGGGCACTCCCGGCAAAAGGCTACGCCAGACCCGCAAGCGGAGCCACTTTTGCACACTGCTACACGTAGCAGGTAGCGTGCAAAAGGCTGAGGTCGGCATTCGCTTCTGCTCGCCGCACAGTGATCGCAATGAAAAATTGCAATCACTTCTTGCCCACCCGCGCTTTACCTTTCCCTCCGCACACCCTTTAAAAAGGTTTGTCTTGTTTTTTAGCGCAGGCGCGTTCATTTCATGCCGTTTAGAAACGGCATTGCGCGGATTTGGAAGTCATATTTTGCAGGAAGGGGTATTATCACTACATTTGAATTGAATTTTGTTTGAGCATTTTCATTTAGTACCCCGGTCATTTCAATGGCTGGGGTTTTTTCGTTTGCACCCTTGTTTAATTTCCGCATTGGAACAAGGGTTTAAATTCTATTCATACTAAGGTATTCATAGCCTGCCCAAAAGGTATATTCAACATCCCATTTGCCTTTCTCTCTGTCTGATGTCATTTGGCCTTTGCCACAGCAAAGATATGCTCGGACGGGGTGAGCCAGCAAGGTCATAGCAGGTTTTGGAAAAACAATCTCCACACTCCGCCGCTTTTGAACCGCATCTGTGGAGGTCGTATTCTTTTTCCAAAAACCTTGCTGGCTCACCCCGTCCGTCATTGTTGTGGCTTATCAAAGGCAAATGAGAAAATTTAAGCCGCATTGGGCTTTGCCCGTAACGAGTAACCAAACAACAGCTACATATATGGAACAGAACACGCTCAATAAGTCCCGCCTCATGCGCATCTCATGGGACATACAGAAACGCAGACGAAACACCCGCTCCAAAGCAATGATCGCAGCATGGGCGATATTTTCAAACGAGGATGTAACCATCCTGCACCTCACGCGCAAACTTAACCGGAACAACCCGGTACCGACCAGGGTAGCCAATCGCTACACCCTATTTGCTCACTAATTCGTAACCAAATTGTTAAACATAAAAATCAAGACGTATGGAACTCACAGGAAGATTGACCGCAGACGCGGAAGTAAGAAAGACAACGGACAACAGGCAGTTAGTGGCATTCACCGTAGCGATCAATGACTACTACAAGCCGAAGAACGGAGAGCCGAAAGAACTCACGGAGTTCTACAATTGCTCATATTGGCTGACGACCAAGATTGCGGACAGCCTGCTAAAGGGAGGCATCGTAACCGTTACCGGATGGGTGTACCTCAATGAGTACAAGGGCAAGGACGGCAACCACCATGCAAGCCTTGCCTGTCATGCGAACAGCATAAAAATACTGTTCATGCCGAAGAAGAACGGGGCAGCGCAGCAGAATACCGCAGCACCGAAACAAGGAACAAATGGACAGCCACCAGCACCGGAGAAAAATCCAGAAACCATAGACGATTTACCATTTTAAACAACCAGCCATGAGCGTACTAACTGACAAGACAGAAAGACAAGCCATTGCGGAACTGGCAAAGTGCCTTATCCATTTCGAGCGGCTCTACCCGTTCAACATGAGCGCACAGGACGCGGCGGATGCAAGGCAGGCCCAAAACCTCATACAGACCATCATAGGCAGCAACGGGTACATGGCAGCCCATATCGGAGGCAAAGGGACACGGATTTACAAGAACAGAACTAACAAACATCTAAACGAACAAGTATGAGACCATTGGAACAATTAAACAACGTAGAACGTGCAAAGCTACTCCATGCACTATTCAAAGACGAGATACCCGCCGTTTTGCGGTTCACGCAAAATTCGGCGGGTATATTGCAAGACCAGCAGGAAGAATGCCGTACCAAGTGGGAAAACCAATTGCTCACTTTTGATTTCTGGCTCCGAGTTGCCAGAGATGTGGCGTACCTAATAGACAGGAACGGCACACGGCTTGAAAAGAGCAGCAGCCTTTTTGCAGACCTGCTTTTTGGCGGCTACCAGGCCCTGTATATGGCGCATTGCTTAGACCAGTACCGAAAGATACACACGCCAAAGAACGAAAAGTTCGGCATGGCAGTAGAACTATTTTTCTCTTACCACCCTAAAACAACTGACCATGAGATACTTTAAAGACTGTAAGACGATTGAAGAAGTAAAGGCGGCATACAAGCGCCTTGCCAAAGAACACCACCCCGACTGTGGCGGAGACACCGCCACCATGCAGGAGATTAACACGGAGTATTCATTTGCATGTGCCAAAATCCTGAAAGGCGAGAACCTGACGGACGAAGAAACCAGCGACCAGATGCGCATGTCGGAGGAATACCGGGAGGTCATTGAGAAGATAATTAACCTGCCGGGGATCATTATTGAGATTGTCGGTATGTGGATATGGGTTACAGGAAATACCAGACCGGTAAAACAACAGCTAAAGGAAGCGGGGTTATTCTTCGCACACAAGAAAGTGGCGTGGTACTACCGTGCGGAGGAATACAAGACCAAAGGCGGCAAGAAAACCCTTGACGAGATACGCGAGAAGTACGGCAGCGAGACAGTATCTTCCTGGAAACGGCAGCGAAGCAAGGTACTTGAATGATACGAAGCGACCCGCCTGAAATACGGCGGGTCGCTGATGTTTTAAGTTTGCCAAGAAGTTATACTACGCAAGGGATAAATTAGTGGATTTAACAAAATAGATAATCTGTCCATGGTGAGCCGCGCCGAACCATGACATGTTGAAGTTTGAACTGAACTTTAATAACGTTCCGAACTCACAAATTTATCCCTTGAGTAGTATAGTTCAAATACCTTTTACATTTTATGCTGAATTTTTCATTTGTTTTTAAAAATAAATTTTTCTCGAATCTAACTTATTCATACCTTTATATTCGGCATATAATATTTAAAATATAAAATATTATTTATGAAACGTTTTTTGGGTATCGTTCTTGTTATTATTCTCGTATGTGTAAATACTATGCTTGCACAAACTCCACCTATTCAATGGCAATCATCTTATGGTGGTTCCGATAGGGATTACGGGTATTTTATACAACAAACCGCAGACTCCGGTTTTATAACTATTGGTACAACGTATTCAACTGATGGACAAGTAACCGGGAATCATGGTTACGGAGATTTGTGGGTAACGAAATTAACTGCTACCGGAGCCTTAACCTGGGAAAAATGTTTAGGATCAGCATTTGAGGACCAAGGTAGATGTATTCAACAAACAAATGATGGCGGGTATATATTAACTGGCTGGGTAGCGACTCCTTTTCCCAGCGGGGATGTTACAAAAACTTTGGGGTTTGCAGATGCCTGGGTTGTAAAACTTGATGATACAGGGAAAATTATATGGCAGCAAAGTTATGGTGGATCTCAAGGTGATGGCGGAAACAGAATTCAACAAACATTTGATGGAGGTTACATAATAGCAGGGTCAACAAACTCTACCGATAGTGAAGTAACGGGTTTCCATGGCGGAACAGGAACTGATTTTTGGGTTTTTAAGATTAATGATACTGGCAAATTAATTTGGGGAAAATGTTATGGAGGGACTAAAAATGATGTAGCCACCTCTATACAGCAAACACCTGATAGTGGATACATTATTGCTGGAATTACCGCATCAAATGATGGTGATATTACTTATTATCACGGGGGAAGTTACGATTGCTGGGTAGTGAAAATAAATGATACAGGAGGCCTGCAATGGCAACGAACCTATGGCGGTTCGGGGGATGATGAAGCAAATTCCATTTCTCTGACTAAAGAAGGTGGCTATATAACCACCGGTAATAGCAATTCGAATGATGGAGATGTATCCGGCAATTTTGGAGACTATGATTTCTGGACATTGAAACTAAATGACACCGGTGGGATTACATGGGCAAAATGTTATGGGGGGTCCAGTACCGATTATGGTTCATACATACAGCAAACAACGGATAGCGGCTATATAATGATTGGTATGTCTCTCTCATCTGATTTTGAAGTGACAAACAATTACGGCAACTTCGATATATGGGTAGTAAAAACTGATCCGTCCGGAAATATTCAATGGCAAAAGAATTTAGGCGGGGATAGTATAGACGAAGGATATTGCATAACACAAACTTTTGATGGTAATTACGCTACAATTGGATGGAGCAGGTCATTAGACCATGATGTAACTTCTAATCATGGCACTGCTGATGTTTGGGTTGTAAAACTTGGAGCCACCATACCAAACGTTATTTCTAAAATAGAAATCAATGATAATATACAAGTATACCCTAATCCTACTAATGGCATTCTAAATATAAAATTGCCTGAAAACTATATCAATGCAAAAATAATTGTACGTGATATTATAGATCGCGAAATTCCTATAAATTCTTCAACCGGATCAGAAAGAACAATCAATGTACAAGATTTTTATCCTGGAATATATACATTAATGATAATTAATAATGAAGGAAAGAATGTTTTTAAAATATTAAAAGAAAACAATAAATAATATTTTTATAAAATCAAATAAAATAAACCTTCATTTATTAATTTTCTCGCAAAAATAATTTTACTATCGTTATCCAATAAAGGAATTTCTGAAATAAGGATTTTATTTTGAGTGATAACATATTTTAGAACGTCTTCAATTATAATAGGAAAAGTAATGGATTTGTTGTAAAACGAAATATTTACGATGCTCTCACTTTTAGTAATTAATATTTGAATGCCTTCATTTAGCTTAATAGTTGAATGTGCATTAATGTTGCTGTTATGCAATGTATTATTAAACCTACCCCTGCTATTTTGTAATCTATGACTATTTGTTTTATTAAATAATGCAGCAATTGCCTTTTTTTTATTACTATCATTAAACATCTCATTAATTACATTTACGCACTCTAAATAATATTCATCAAATTTACTCATATCCCAGAATGGGAACGATCTTCTAAATATTAAATTATTATCCAAATCTTTTAGAATTTCTTTAAAAAAATCATCCCAATTTAAAGAGTTGAATCCAATACTAATATGAATGGAGAGAACATCGTCAGTATCTGCAGAATGAATTATGCCTCTTGGTAAATAAAACAAATCACCAGCTGTTAACCTTAAACTCTCCTCAGCTTCTTTGTTAAAATCTTTAAAAATAGGTGCAAATTTATTCGAGGATTGCTTATTAGAAGGTAATTCTATTTCCGATCCATACAGTCGCCAGTTTTTGTATCCTGATATTTGCAAAACCACTACATCATGGGTATCCCAGTGCGCTGTAAAACCCTTTGAATTTGGTGGAGTAATATATATATTAGTATTTAATATAAAATGGAACATAGAATTAAGCTCCAAACACAATTTATTTATGTTTTCAAAATATCTCTGGCTAGATTCTATAACAATTGTTGTCCCATCGTTAAGATAAGTAAATAGCTTATCATTATTTACATATCCCTCAACGTTGAAATTACCAATTGAAGCACTATCTGTATATTCTTTTCTGTTAATCTCAATGCCATCTTTAACTAGTCTTATTGAGGGGTAATAAATGTCATTTCTTGATAGAAAATCATTTATTTCCTTTTCTGTCAAAACAAAATCGTTATAGTTTATTTTTCGCTCAAGATGAAGGTATTTTTTTTCAAAAAAATTTGTGATAAAATCATCAAAAGTAAATGGATCGAAAAGCGCTTTTGTCATAAAAAATAAATTAAGTAAACATTAAAAAACCTAAATTCAATGAATTTACTAAATGAAAACAATAAAAATAATCAAATTTATTAAAATACACGTCTAAATATTTAAATGCTTTACTCATTTTTTTATAAGAAATATTTACATCTGTATTTTTCTTAAAGCTTTTTAGTAATTGAAATGAAAATTTATGTAGTATATATTGACGTACCGGAACCCCATCGCATGTAGTATGCAATAATATATAAGTAAAACCATTTCTATTCTTTTTATGAATTAAGTTGACAAAGGGGCTTAGGCATAAGTTTTTCCCAAAAATATCTACGTGTGTATTTATATTTGCATATTCAGCTTTTAACAAGTCTTGATCTATACTTCTTTTAATATATAAATATAGATCATTTTCTATCTTATCGGAAATTTTCAGTATAATGTTGTCTATACTTAATAAATTATTAAGGTCAATGTTGTTTATTTGCTTAATAGTAATTCTTGTAGAATTAACAATTTCTTCTCGAGTTATCTTGGTTATATTATTCAAAAATTTTAGCTCTGCTGATTTCAAAAATGTTGAAGAATTTGTAAATATTTTCCTGAACATTAAATTTATAAATGATTTTTTATCATAAATTTTAGAACTTGTTTTTTCATTTTTAAGTTCTTTTATGTATGGGCTTAAAATTGATGAAACAGTATGCGGGCTATATAGTCTCAAAAAAAAATGTCCTATACCTGATAAACCCATAAAAAAACCACAATCTGCTTTTTTCTTTATTTGTATATAACCTGATGTAGAAAAAAAGTTTATTCTTTTATCTTGTAGATATTCATCAGCTACTTTACATGCCATTTTATAGTACTCTTCATCCCCCAATATAATGTACCCTTCTAATGCTATACTTGCATTACCTAATATGCCATGACAAAGGGTATAATTTCCATTCATTTTATATGCAATGGACTTCATTGCATTTTCAGTTGCTTTGCTAAAATAAAATAAATGCTTATTGTCTTTTCTAATATTATAAGCTAATAATCTAGCAAGCCCTATTCCTGGAGCCCCATGGCACCATGCAGACATAAATTCAGGAGTATTTAAGCTATCAAGGTCATCTGATAAAAGTGCCACCTTTAGTTTTTCAAAACCATCGGGCATAATCGAATCTTTTCTAAAGTCCGGCCAATTATTTTCAGAAAATATTTTATTTTTAATAGCAGATGGTTGAAAATACTGATCTTCATACTCAAAAGCCAATTCAGCGATTTCATAAAAAATATCATCATTAAAATGCCGATACAATTCTAAGAAAATAAAAGCTATTCCACTTGCTCCATGTGCAAAGCCACATAATGGATGAATCGTATAACCTGTCCTATTCCAACAAATCCCAGTTTTATAAACAATTATATTATTAATTAGCTCATAAATATGTTTGTATATAGATTCTATAATCCAATCTTCTTTAGATTGCTCCAACATTTTTAACAAAGTCAATATACAACCAGCATTACCTGATAACAAATCAAAACTTTTATTCTGGTACAATTCTTTACAATCAAATCCAATATTTAAAGAGCGTTTTTTATATTCCTCAATGCCAGTTATTTTATAGGCTTCTAAAAGAACAATGATAATTCCTCCTAAGCCTGAATAATAATTAATGTTTTTTTCTTTTTCATTATATTTATATTCTACCAAATAATTGCATCCACGTATAATAGTAGGTAATAACAGTTTATTTTTTGTAGTTTTGTAAAGTTCTATTAAAAAATGAATAATGCCAGCATTTCCATTGTATAAATTAATATTTACCTCTTTGATTCCTTTATTATTAAAGACTTCCCAATAGCATGATTCTTCTAACTGAAATGCAGAGCTAACAACATAATCCCCAATTGTTATTGCGTGCGTTAGGTATTTATCAGTTTCATAAGTATTTAGTGTAAATTTTTCCATATATAAAAATCAAATAAATTTTAAAGACTGCATTAGCATATATGCAATTAGAGGTTCGTCAATTGCATATATACTTAATCTGTTATTTGTCATATGTACTGTACTCCTATAAATTGACCATAAGGGAAAAGTTTCATATAAAAATGGAATTTCTAATTTATTAGAATTGAATAATGCAGCCAGTCTGTTATGAACGGTGGATTCACTTTTTAACCAGCCTTCAATTTTGTCATCAAAAAAATCTTCTTTTTTTAGGTTATTCCATATAGTTTGTACATATTCTATAAATACATCTTTTTGAGAGTTAAAATAATTACTATATACATAATCCTTATTGCTATCAAAATACAAAAACGAATGGTGATTGACCTCATTTTTGTATCTAAATAGAAAACAAAAAAATAATACTGCTATTTCAATATTACCCTCCGAAAATGCAAAAGCAGACGTTAAATGTAATTTAACCGCTGTATTTAGTAAACTATTATAGCTGTTTTCATTACTATTAATGTAAGATAAAACAACCTCACTAGAATTTTTAAACTGGTCTTCTATTATTGACATTCCCTCAAGACCACCATAACGTTGTATTTCCGGTTCATAAGCTATAGGAAAAATAGAATCGTTTGGGTACCATTCAATGTTTCTATTTAAATCAATAGGAGAAGGATGAATACTAAAAAAATAACTGACCCGTTTTTCACATAAAACTAAAAGTATATTAGCATCACAATTTGGTTTTAGCCTTAATCTTATGTGAGGTCCGTTTTCGGAATAACAAATATAAAAATATGAATTTATTAAATTTGTATCAGATAACTCTTTTATTAAAGGAATTAAACATTTATTAATGAAAAATACTCTATCACTTGTGAAAAAGATATGAAAACTCGTCCAGGTCATAATTTATTATTGCCATTGAATAAGTGCTTCCATTGCAAATTTATCATTTCCAATCGTACTTAGATTTTGAGGATCTGGCAGCATTTCTTCGATTAATATATAGTCACAATTATATTTATTTACATTTCTAATAAAAAGCTTTATTGATAAAGGACTAAGAAAATTTATATACTGAGGTTTTTTATCATCTCTATTTTGGTTCGCTTCTATTTTTCTACTCCTATAGCTCATACTAAGAAATACGTCATCTGGCAATTTTAATGACAGTCGCCATTTTTGAATCTCTATATATTTAATGTATTGATCAAGCGAAGAAATCTTTTTTATTTTTTCTCGAATAATTTCAATAGGAATATGCCATTGTTTTCTTTGGATGATTAAGCATCTATCAAAAATTATTCGAGGCATAACATAGATTATCTTATCATTATATTTTATTTTTAGTCTTATTTGAAAATAAATATTAAATATATGATTAATATTTTTAATTAAATAATTATTGTTAGGTCCAAAACATGACAATAGTTTAAAAAGATTCGACCTTATTGAAACATCAATAAAATCTAAGTCATAAATTACTACTTTTTTATCACTATTATTAAAAAGTTCCAATTCTTTCTTTTCGAGGTTTGGTTTAATTTTCAAATCGGCAATATTAATATTATTTTTTGCATTTCTACAATTGCCTCCAGGAATTTTTATCTCATATGGCATTATTGACGGGTGAAGATTGGCATTAAAAAATGACGCATCAATATTTTCAGCATAAATAGTTTCTGCCGGTATTTTTTTTGTATTCCATTCCATTAAGTCATTGGAAATATCTTTATTAAATAATTGTAAAAAACGACTAATCATTTTACCTTTTCCTGGAAATATAGAATTTACAATACCTAACAAACGATCACCTTCATTATTATTACTTGTAAATAATTGGATAAAAGAGGCATAGCTAATATCATCTCTCTTTAAAATAACATCCTTAAAATTATATTCAAAATTATCAACGAATTTTTTAGATATATGGCATTCGTCAATTAATAAATTGATATTGTCATGAATTTCTTCTCTTTTTATGAAGTTCATTATTTCTTTTTGCAAAGTTGCAGAGATGAAAAATGGTCTCCCTGCTAAATAGTCAACATCTAAATTCTCATTTTTTTCGAAGTTTATTTTAGTTTTAAAGAATTTCTCATAGAAATCCAATACTCTAACACATTCATTGTATTTGTAATTTTGAGAATAAAAATCATATATTAAAGCCTTAGATGATTTATCAAGGCAAGCAAAAGAAAATGTTGAAAAAAAATAATTTGCATTAAAAATTAACTTATTTATCTTATCATAATCATATTTTATATGTATATCTTTAGAGGTATCTTCATACACTAAATTTTTGCTGTGTATATTATATATGATTGATGGTAATCTATGTAATTGAATATTATCATTTTCTGAATTTGATGCTATGTATTTATAGTTAGTTAAATGCTGTTTTGTATTATTTGGAGGCGAATTAGCAATCATTTCACTCTTTAGTAAATTAAAAAAATCATAAAATAATTCTTTCATTTCGTCAATTATTTTCCCTCTATTATCTACTTCAGAATTGCAGTATTCAGACCTACATAATTCTAGTTTCTCCAAAATAAGTATTGCACAAGAGCCGATATTTTGGTTATCCATGTTTGACTTAAAAAATATCTTTAAAGAATTGACCCAGTCACCATCTAAACCAGATATGTTATACTTTATGTTTAATAATCCAGTTTGAGAAAGCTCAAATAAATACAAGTATATATTATCTGTTGAATAATTAGAATTTAAAACATTTTTTAATTCTGTTACTAATTCTCCAACACGAAAAATTGGTTTATGTTCAAATAACTCTATAATATACGATATAATTGAATTATTTTTAACAGTTTGGAAAGATTCTATATTATTGTTATTAGATAAAAAAAACAGGTCGGAATTAACTTTTTTTATAGTACAGTTTAATTCAACATCAATATATTTAACTATATCCGTGTTGTTTTTCATAAGAACAAAAATATTTTCCAATATATAATTATTGTAATTAATATATGAATATATATTATTAGATACCTTAATAATTTCAAATGGCACTTGTATGTTACTAGATGCCGTAGCTAAATTTATATTTGTAAATGTACTAAAAGGAGATGTTTTGGCAATAGTGCGTGTAAGGTACTTCCACAAGCCAAGAAGCACATGATCACTTATATTTGAAGTTTCCCTTGTTATATCTTTTGCGAATTTCAATAGAATGGGACTTGCAAGTAACAATCCATTTTGAAAATTATTGCTTCTGCAAACATTTTTAATTAATTCCAAGTCGCAACAACACACTAAATTATATTTGCTTTGTATTTCACTAAAACATGATTGAATTTCTAATTTTATTGAAATAAATTGGGAATAATTTTCATTGAAATCATCAGTTAAGATAGAGTCAAGTAAACTCAATTTTTTCGGCGAAGTATTTCGTTCATTATAAATATCTCTTTTAAAATTTAAAAGAATATTTTTTTGCTCTAAGACCGTTGTCTTTTTTATATACTCAAATATTACAGTACATAAATTTGATTTAATATTTATTTTTCTATTTTCTAATTCAATTAATAATAATATTTTTTTTAAGGATTCACTATAAGCTATCCTGTTATTATCGAATTTTGAAAAACTTTCACCTGCAATTCTGAAATATATGTGCTCAAATACATTAATATCTTCCATGAAATGATCTATATAGTATAATCAAAAAAATCACATAATGGTATGTGATTTTTATACTTATTTTTAATTAATAAGAAATTTTGTGTCGTTTAAATGAGATTTCCCTAACAGTAAAATATTTGTCCTGGACCTGGATATGCTTCATCGCCACCACCATCAATCCATACAGTCGATGGTTCTTCAATATACGTAGGACACCCCCCACAACTATATGGGCATCCAAGTACATCACCTGGACCAGTATCAGCACATACCGTTAATATACCACAAGAATCACCACATACCCCAGTATCAGCAGTAGCAGCCCCTCCTGTGGCCCAAGCAACAGTAGTATTGTTGATAGTAATATTAATTGGCTCAGTAATATTAGGACTTACTTGTCGTGTAACTGTGTTATTTGGACCTACATTTTTTCCAGTAATAAAACTACTTACAATTATATCCTCTAAACTTAATTTTATAGGCATGGCTTAAATGTTTAAAAATAAATAAGAAAATAAAATGGTTAGATATTTTAGTTATTAAACACAAGGGCAATATCCATAATCATAACCGATAGCCATAACATTGTAATCTTGAGTATCTATACCACATGTAGCATAAAGTATATATCCACTTGGCAATGTAAAACCTCCATTTAGTTCCATTGAAAATGTTTTTTGTAAATTAGCTGTTGTGGCAGGAACTGGCGGATATGCTGGGATCACTATTTCTTTAAAAAGAAACTTACCTACATCTGCATTGCCCATAAATAATCTAATCATTCCTTGATCAACAGAACTTTGATACGCCTTAATAATCATTTTAGTGACGACAGTTCCTCCTCCAACTGCATTGACAATAGTTCCTGCTGTGAGGATAGTAGTAAACGAACCGGAAGTGCCAGCAAGATCCTCATTATAGGCTGGTTGACCTATTCCAGTATTGACTTGTGTTTGCAAATTTGTACAACTCATAATTGTATATTTTAATAGTTAGGAATAATTAAGATTGACTGTATGCCAAATTTATAAAGAAAAAAATTAAAAACAAACTTTTCACTAAATTTTTCTTAAAATTATTTTTTAAATTTTCTCAAACCTTTTTTTAGCAACAATTTTTGCGATTGGACGATGTAACGGCTACATCTTCATCTCAACATCACTGTCAGCACTGCTTCTTACGATATGGTGATGCTTCTTCTTCGGCTGCCCGAACAAGTAGCCCACCTCAATGCTTCCGGCAGACGTGCGGATGGTCGCGGATTCCGACTGCGGGTTCAGGTTGGGCAACCCGCCCTGGCCCTTTATACGGAACAACAGCCCGTCCTTTAGTTGGTACCCAATGTCAAATAAAATTCCGGCATCAAAGGCTTTGAGGTTTGCATTCGAGCCAGTGCCGAACACCAGCGTTCCGCCGTTGGCATCCGTGCCGCTCACGTTGAGCGCCGCATATCCGCCGAGGCCGAAGAAGAAATGCCCCATACCCGGTTTGCCGAATTTGAATTGCCAGATGGCAGGCAGTTCAATCGTGTTAATCTTCCACGTAGTGGGTTCCAGATAGTAAGTCAACTGCGATCCTGTCATGGCATAGTGCAGGCCGGTTTCGAGGTGGACTACGCCGCCCACATGCACGTCCATGATCCCGCCAACGAGTATGCCGTTCACCGCGCCGCTGGCGGTGCCTCCAATGACAAATTCCGCCTGATTCAACCCGCCAATGAGACCGAAGGCAACGGGGGCTTCCTCAATCTTGCTTACAGTTTTTTTCTGTTTGTGAGCGGCAACGGGCGCGGCATCTTCATCGTCCGCACCTGGCTCATTCCGTACCTTTGTCGTGTCCTGGGCGTATGCGTGTGGGGCAAGGAATGTCGCCAGAGAGAGCATACAGAATAGTGTGAGTGTGAGTGTCCGTATCATTTTGTTAGTTGGTTGTTTTGTGGTGTGTGAAAAAAAGACGGTTATTGTTTATTCTCCAGCGATATGCCGAAGTCATATACCTTGTTGTTGGAGAATATGGTCGGGGCGGAGCCTATGTACAGGAAGCAGTATTCGCCCTCCTCCAATGGCTCCTGCGGATACACCCTGTATATCCCGTCCGCTATCTGCTCATATGAGAAGTCCACCTTCTCTTTCTTGTCTATGCCCATGCTCGCACCGTAGGCGTTGGACGCGCCGACTACCATGCTCCGGCTGTTCTTCTTTTCGGTCAGCTTAACCAGGGCGAACTCATTGGGGGAAAGAGACGTGAGGTAGAAATAGAAGTGGGGCCGCGCATGGGGTATCTGCCTATGGCTCTGTGCGCCGGACAGTTCCGAGACGTGATAGTTCTGGGCAATGCCGTATGAGTACCGCTGTGCCAGTGCCGTGCCGAACCCGCCTGACTTTGAGTTGCTCACTACGGTGGCATCTATGGGTATGAAAAGATTATTGCTGTCGCTCTTGTTGTAGTAGTAGATACCTTCTTTGCGGATGGTCTTGGGGTCTCTATAGTCCTTTTGACTGTCCGCCATTTTTTGCTCCTGGGTACTTGCGGCTATCATCTCGCTAATGACCTCGCCGGATACGCCTTCTTTTTTCAGGGTTACAAGGGCATCCACACTCACATCAAAATGGGTCTTGCTCGCCCGTATCTTGCTGACTATGGAGGACGGCGGCAGGTCGAGCTTTGACAGCTTGATTATGTCCCCGTTGGTGAGGGTCTCGCTTTGGGCGAAAACCAACAATGGGAAGCACATGCAGAGGAGGAAAAATATTCTTTTCATTCGGGGAGATATTTGCTTAGGGCGAAATAATCATATACTTTTGTCAATAAGAAGGAATAAATGGAATACTTTATTCTAAAACTGGAATACTTTATTCCATACATGGAATATTTTATTCCGCCACTCAAAATCCACGAGATATGCAACCAAAGACAACAGCCAATCCGCACATCGGCAGAAAGATTGAGCGCATTCGGAAATTAAAGGGCTTCAAGCAGGATGATTTTGCCGATACAATCGGTATTAGTCAGGGCGCTTTATCTAAAATTGAGCAGTCTGAAAGTGTAACCGATGAGAAGTTACAACTCATTGCGGACGGGTTGGGCGTTACTATGGATGCTATAAAGAATTTCAATGAGGATTCAGCCATCAACAACATTCAGAACAACTATGACAATGCCACGAATAACGTCAATTACCAGTATTTTCCTTTTGACAAAATCTTAGAGTTATTTGAAGAAAACAAAAAACTGTATGAACGCCTGTTAGCCAGCGAACGCAAGCAGAATGAATTATTGGAATTGCTGCTGAAAAGCAAGGACAAAAAAATAAAGCCAGCCTGAGAACAGACCGGCCCCAAATTATTCATCTTTCACACCTATCAAAGGTATATTTTTCTCACTTTATATGAAATAAAACCCAACAATTTTTTTGTTGGGTTTTGTGTTTTCATGGCGATTCGTCACAGTTATGAACCTCAAATACTTCCATTGCACCTGTCATTGCGCGTTTGCCGCTTCCCCCGGAAACAGAAAGTTGATAGCCTTTTCCGCCTGGTAAGCAGCCGAGAATATCAGGTAGTGGTCTGATTCAAACCTTTTAATCCATTCCGATATATATTCGTCAGATGGCGTAAATTCAAGCATCACTCCATAATGCGACATGAGGTACGAAGCCCCTATTTCCGCAACAAGTTCTTCATGCGAATAGGCATCGTACCCGAACTCAGACATTTGGATAAGGTCTTTCCTATTCAACCGGCTGTGGTGTCCGGTAGCGTGTACCAGCGTATGAAATCTCGCCCAGAGAAATGCTTGTTTGTTCGGGAAGGTTTTTTCATTGGGCAGGTTGATAAAATCCAGTAAGGGATTGTAGTACGCCTGCTTCTGATCCTTTGACTTGATGGGTACGCAGTCTGGTATAGGGTCAAATTCAGGGATCACTTCCGGGAACGTTTTGCCCGCATCCCATTTGCATTGGGCAATGTTGAACACCGTGTAGGGCAATAGCTCCTTTTTTCCAGGGTTTGCTTCAATGTCCGCTGCATCGGCATTCGGGTCATAGTTGGCATCGCCGAAAAATGAAATGACGTGCGGCCTTTCTTTCGGCAGTATAGCCCCATCCAGCGTTTCAAGCTGTTTGGAGGTGATAAACAGGTTACGTGCATAGCCGAGCGAGGCCAGCAGTATCCGGTTGACACTTTGGTATTCATTACCGGTTACGAGGTTCTGAGGAAGCCCGGCGGCAGCCCATGATACCCGCCACGGCACGATACCGTTGTTGAGTTTCTCAATGATCTTTCCTGTGATGGTGGCGTATATGTCTCTTTGCACGCCCTTTTTTGCAGTCGCTATTTGCGTCTCCATGATTGTATGTTTTTATTGTGAACGAAAATTGTTTCAGATACAGTGTAGGAGGCATGACAGCGGTATGTAAGGATGTTGAATTTACCATAAATGGTAAAGCGCGTGGGTTACAAAAAACAACCGTTTGTGCGGTTGCTTTTAAAATAACTGTAATTGTGAGCCGGTACCTGTTGGCGCACTTTCTTTTGACGGGAGGATGATGGCAGGTTTAGGTGATGCTGCTTTATGATTGAACGCCCTCTGCTGCATGTGCCATAACAATGATTTTTCCTTTTCTTGTATTCGGAATACGCCAAACGGCATGAAGGACAGCGCATAGCTCATACGAAAGTCGTTAGGGTTCATGGCATCCGCCCACATGATCTCTCCATGAAAGATACCGTTCATAAAGAGATTGATAGCCGTCATTTTTACGCAGGTGTGGTCAATGTCTATAC
>Ga0206818_1043_pt1 | contig 42863 bp, 39 predicted proteins | sample Alteio_BWOrgCont_86_FD_152881 | JGI IMG/M metagenome (GOLD analysis project Ga0206818, IMG submission 152881) | Enriched cells from forest soil in Barre Woods Harvard Forest LTER site, Petersham, Massachusetts, United States -... | ecosystem: Environmental > Terrestrial > Soil > Temperate forest >...
GAATGTGCTGAATGATGTGGAACGCGGCATTTATGTGAACAACATAACGCGCGGCACACTGATAACGACTATGAACCAGATAACGCTGCGGCCCACGGCGGCGCATACGCTGTACTATGGCGTGAACCATACGCTGTGCCACGGCAGCGCCGTCAACAGCAACTACATTATGACCTCTGGCAGCACGGCAGGCAGCGACAGTATGCGGGCTATTTATATGGCCAGCACTATGGGCAGCAACATAAGCTGCAATGTGGAAAGCAATACCGGCAGGGGCTTTGAATTTTTCTTACAGAACCACGGCACGGCATGGCACGACAACAGCATGACCGGCAACGGGAAGGGTTATGTGCTGAACGGCGCAACAGTAGGCACACAACACTATGCGGGCCGCCCGATGAATAACCAATGGCTTGGCAGCACATGGAGCGGTAGCAACCCGCAGACCTATGTGTATCATGGTGCGAATGCAATACAGGATAGTATTTTTACGAGCTATATACCCGTAGATAATGGTGGTGCGCCTCCACCTAATATATATTCGACATTTCATGGCAGTATTCAATACGAAGCTCCCGATCTGGACTATGACCCATGCCCTACAACGTATGACCCTAATAATAACCACGCCATAAAAGCAGCAGAACGGGTAGCAAAGAAACTGATAACCTACGCTAACAATTTAATACCGAACAACTGGACCGCGCAATACGAAGTATGGAAAAGCATAGATGCGGATACATCGCTTGTGGATAGTTCGGCAGTAATCGCTAAATTTGCGTCAATGGCAATAAACAGCAGATATAAATACCTGACCGACCTGGACAGCGCTATTGCTTTTGGTGACTTTACAGCCGCAACCGCGATGCTTGGCTACAACATAGATTCTATGGCTAATGCCGAAATAGATACGGTGCAAGGTGTGCAAATGGCAGATGGTACGGCAGCGGACTATATAGTAGAGAACTACCAGTCTTTCTACAGCCTGTATATGCTGTACATAGATAGTGCGCTAACCAGCAGTGATAGCTTGCAGGTGATGGCGTTGGCGCAATTGTGTCCTGAAGTGAATGGCAATGTGGTTTATCAAGCCCGTGCTTTGTACAGCGAGATTTACAATGACCTTAGCGGTTCGTTCAATGATGATAGCTGCCTTGACTTAGACACTATCTATACTGCGGAACGGCATAGTGCGCCAAACCTCACTCCAGCCCTCCCCAAAGGGGAAGGAGGTATGCAGCAATATAGGCTTGTTCCTAATCCTAATAATGGGAGTATGGCGCTACTGCAATCCGTAACGGACGCGGAGCCTGTGGCCTGTGAAATATGGGATGCTGTTGGCAGAAGTATTTATAAACAGAGCATTTTGTTTAGCAGTAACCAATGCAGCATACAATTAGGCTCCATAGTACCGGGATTATATTTATTACAGCTAAGGGATACAAAGGGGCAAGAATTTAAGTTTAAATTTTTAGTAGAGTGAAAAAGTTACTCATTATATTGTTAATTTCCTGTGCCTGCGATTTCTTGCAGGCACAGGAAATTATTACCACTATTGCCGGCCAGCCGGTAAATTCTTTTGGATGGGGTGGGTATAATGGAGATGGCATACCTGCAATAAACGCTAAACTAAATTTACCTTTTAGTATTTGCCTTGATAAATGGAATAACCTTTATATAGCTGATGCAGCAAACAACCGGGTACGTAAAATAGATTTGAATACAGGTATTATTACCACAGTTGCGGGGATTGGCCCTACAAGTTTACCAAGTGGCTTTAGCGGGGACGGTGGCCCGGCTACTAACGCCCAGATATGGATACCTTGTTCCGTATCCACAGACACAGCCAGCAATGTGTATATAGCAGATGCAGCAAATAACCGGATACGTAAAATAACCATATCCACCGGTATCATTACTACTGTTGCAGGCAATGGGACAGCAGGATATATGGGTGATAATGAACCTGCTACTAATGCCGAACTGAATGACCCTGTTGGGTTGTGCTTAGACAAAGCCGGGAATATCTATATAGGCGATTATAACAATAATGTGGTACGAAAAGTAGATGCTATAACAGGTATAATTACCACCATAGCCGGAGACACGATAGCAGGCTATACGGGTGATAATGGCCCGGCAACCAATGCGGAGATAGATGGGTCTTGCCAATTGTTTGCGGACAACACGGGCAATATTTTTATTGCCGACCAATGGAACCATGCCATTCGCAGAGTGGACGCCACAACAGGTATCATCACCACCATAGCCGGAAACGGAATGCCCGGATATACTGGAGATAACGGCCCAGCAACAGACGCCCAGCTAAACCAGCCAACAGGCATATTTATTGACGCGCAAAATAATATTTTCATAGCCCAGTACCAGGATGAAGCAATAAGAAGAATTGACGCAGTAACAGGTATAATAACTACCGTAGCCGGTACAGGCATAGGCGGCTACTCCGGCGATGGCGGCCCCGCTACAAACGCAAAGCTCACCTGCTCTGATGTGTGCTTAGATAATTACGGCACCATGTATATTTCAGACTATGACAGCGACAGGATACGTAAGGTGTATAACCCGACGCTTGCAATAAAACCCCTGACCCCTAAAGGGGAACCATCTATTTGGCCGAACCCTGCGAAGAGTGAACTTAATGTTATTAATGGAGCGGGAAATGACTTTTATATTTATGATATGGTGGGTAGGGAGGTTTTTACTACTTCTATTGTTTCTGACAAACAGAACATTAATATCAATGATTTTATTAGTGGGGTTTATATGGTGGAGTTTGTGGATGCTTTAAGTGGGTATAGGGTTACAAAGCGGTTGGTGATAGCGCAATAAAGAACAGAACGTACAAGGGTGCCAACGCCACCAGAGCGAAATAGTAGTAAAAGAGCTGGGACCCTCCTTCGCTTGAAAAAAGCTATGGTGGGTGAGACAACCAATTTATTAACCAGGTGAGGATTTATTTCCCCCCGCCACTACCCATATTTTATCTGCTTCCTTCTTGCGGATGCTTAGGTAGTAGCCTGCTATTTGTATGGCTATGGGGTCGCCGAGGGGGGCTATCATTTCCACCCATATCGGCTCGCCGGGGATGCAGCCCATTTCCATTAAGGTCAATTGGAATTCGCTTTCGTCGTGGCTTTTGATAATGGCCTTTGTACCTTTTGGCAATTGCGAAAGGCGCACTGCTTTTTCTTCCTGCACTTTCATCGGTACAAAGGTACAGATTTAATCAGCCCGAAAGGTTAATTGGGTTAAAAGGTTAATTGGGTTAATTTTGATGGGTTACAAATCAAAGTTTGAAATGAAGGATATAGAAAACAGGGCGGATATTGAGGGGCTTATTGACTCATTTTATGATAAGGTGAGGAAGGATGATACTATCGGTTTTATATTCAACGATATTATCGGCGATGACTGGAGCCATCACCTGCCGGTAATGTACCAGTTCTGGGATATGGTACTGTTCAGCACGGCGGGCTATGCGGGCAACCCGACAAAGAAGCACCTGGAAGTTGATAAGCGGATACCATTGGAGAAAGTGCATTTTGAGCGTTGGTTGCAACTGTGGAATGAAACAGTGGACCGGCTTTATACCGGTGAGATGGCGGAAATGGCTAAGAACAAAGCTATGCTCATGGCTAACCTGATAAGCATGAAGGTGGACATGGGAAGGGATGGTAAACTGATACAGTAGCATGGTTGGTAAAAGGTTTCTCGCAAAGGCGCGGAGACGCAAACTGTTTATAACTGAAAACAAATTATTCGCGTGTAATTAAGATCGCAAAGACAGTATTTTATACATAGATTTATCTCTTGCAAAGCATAAACAAAATGAACGCATTCACTATTTCGGGGAAGCTGGTGGACCTTTTTGAAAGGCGTATTTATGGCGCAGAAATAAAGGTTGACAATGGGGTTATTACTTCTATAGTTGAAAAAGAAAACGTCCCGGAGCAATATATTCTTCCTGGTTTTGTGGATGCGCATATCCATATAGAAAGTTCTATGCTGGTACCAACAGCCTTTGCGCAAATGGCGGTGGTGCATGGCACAGTAGCCACAGTATCAGACCCGCATGAGATAGCCAATGTATGCGGGCGCGAAGGGGTGCAGTATATGATTGATAACAGCAAGCTCACGCCTTTTAAATTTTTCTTCGGTGCGCCATCGTGTGTGCCTGCCACGGGTTTTGAAACTGCCGGCTATATGCTGGACGCAAAGGCTGTGGAAGAACTGCTGCACAGCCCCGATATTTGGTACCTGTCTGAAATGATGAACTATCCCGGAGTGTTGCATAACGACCCGGAGGTGCTTGCCAAAATAGCTGCGGCAAAACGCGCAGGTAAGCCTGTGGACGGCCACGCGCCGGGGCTGCGAGGCGCTGATGCAGCCACTTACGCAGCGGCAGGCATCAGCACAGACCATGAGTGCTTTACGCTGGAGGAGGCATTGGATAAAATAAACGCAGGAATGCACATACTCATACGCGAAGGCAGCGCGGCAAAAAACTACGAGGCGCTTTCTGGTCTATTAAAATCGCACCCGGATAAAGTGATGTTTTGCAGCGATGACAAGCATCCCGATGACCTGGCGCTGCACCACATAAACGACTTAGTGAAACGCTCCATAGCAAAAGGATACGACCTTTATGATGTGTTGCGTGCAGCCTGCATTCACCCTGTATTGCACTACGGGCTGCCTGTTGGGTTGTTGCGAAAAAATGACGCTGCTGACTATATAGTTGTTGATAATCTTACCGACTTTAATGTGTTGCAAACCTATATCAGCGGGCAATTGGTGGCAGAGCGGGGTAAAACATTATTGCCCGCAGTAATGGTGGCACCAATAAATAATTTCAATGCGCAAAAAAAAGAGGCTGGGGTATATAAAGTAAAGGCATCTTCTGCCACGCCTGTTATCAGGGTCATAGAAGCGATAGAAGGGCAGTTGGTGACCAAAGAACTGCAACTACCCGCAAAAGTGAAGGACGGATATATAGTAAGCGATACCACGCGCGATATACTGAAGATAGCGGTCATAAACCGGTATGATGATAGTGCGCCGGTGGCAGTGGCGTTCATTAAAAACTTCGGGCTGAAGCTGGGGGCGTTGGCGTCAACAGTGGCGCACGACTGCCACAATATAATTGCCGTTGGTGTGGATGATGAATCTATTGCTGCGGCTGTGAATGCGCTGGTAGCCTGCAAGGGCGGTATTGCGGTAGCCATGAATAAAGACGAGGTCTCTTTTATGCCCTTGCCGGTAGCCGGGTTGATGTCGCCGGAAAATGGGTATGAAGTAGCTGCGGCATACATTCATCGTAACAGCATGGCGCAAACGCATGGCTGCACGCTACATGCGCCTTTTATGACCCTATCGTTTATGGCGCTGCTGGTGATACCCTCTTTGAAGCTAAGCGACAAGGGGTTGTTTGATGGCAGTAAGTTTGAGTTTGCTGATGTTGAGGTTTAAGGGCAAAGATCTTCTTTTGTTGGTTTGGTGAAGCCTGCTGTGGTATCCAACTGGTCTGCGAAGTAATAGGTGACTCCATTGGTAGGGATGCAGGTGCCTTTATAAGCGAGTATAGTAACACAGGTACACAGCTCTGTTACCTTACCGGTCTTGGTCCATATTCTTACATAAACAGGATAGTTGCCTGGAGCGCATGCTACGCCGTTGAGATTATTGCCATTCCAGGTTTGGGTTATCGGCCCTGAAAATACGCCATTGCCATCCAGGTCCCAGATGGTGAGTTTTGAGCTGTCCGCGTTCAGGTTGTTGTATATAAGCCCGAAGACAGCGTTTAGCCCTAAAGTGCCATAAGGCGTAAAGGCGTTTGGCAAATAATAGTACATGCCGGTAGTATCGGGCAGGTGCGCAATTGCCGTATCGAAATTGCAGGTGGTACAGGTTGCAGAAGGGGGTGGAGAGGTTGTGGTGTTCTTCTTGCAGGTAATGATACAAACTGCAATTATGAGACAAACAACGGCGGTGAAAATATTTTTCATTCAGGATAATTTAAGCTAATATAGGTTAAATTGTGGAATTGGGAATTAGGGATTTGTTTGTGTGCAAAATGACAGGTCAAACGCATTAAAATGAAAATTGCATTACGCAATCAATAATAAGGGCAATTTTCACATTCTCTTTAATTTTCACATTTCCACATTAATTGAGCAATCCATATTTTCACATTACCACATTTTCACATTAATTTGGGTGGAGAATGGTTTCCAGAAACATCCGGCCATGAGTAGGGTCTGCCATAAACGCGAAAAACAGGCCATAGACCGAACCCCAGAAATGTGCATCGTGATTCACATTTCCCTGTCCTCTTTTTGCCATATAGGCTTCGTAGGCAAGATACAGCCCGCCAAAAATAATACTGGGTATGCCGATAGGGATAAACATGATCTGTATCCTGGACCAGGGGTAGTAGTAAATGAAGAAGAACAGTATAGCCGCAACCCCGCCCGACGCGCCAAGCGAACGGTAATAGTTGTTGTGCCGGTTTTTGAGAAAGGTGGGCAGGGACGCTATGATAATGCCGGAAGCATACAATAATAAGAATAGCTCAACCGGGCGGTTCAGTTGCAGAAAGATACCCTCTGCATTTGCCCCACAGAAGTATAATGTGAACATATTGAAGATAAGGTGGTTCCAGTCGTTATGTATAAAACCGGAGGTGAGCAACCGGTAATATTCGGCAAGGTTATCCATTTTCTTCGGCCACAGGATCAGCTTGTCAATGATAATTGCATTACGGAACCCGGCTATGGAGATTATTGCGGTAATGATAACAATAATGATGGTATAGTTCATTTTTATAATGATTAATGGTTAATGGTTAATGGTTAATTTGCCCGTATAAATGAAACAATGGGAAGGGATTTAATAGTTTAAAAAGAGTCATTGAGCTATTTACCATTAATCATTAACCATTAATCATTATTCTTGCCTTCCGGCCTGTTTCGGCGGTTGTGCCTGCCGCTTCTTTGGGGGCGGTTACCTTGTTCGGCATTAGGTTGCGAACCATCTGCTGCTTCCTGTTTTGGCTTATCCTGTTCCGGGCGTGGCGGCCTGTTCTGCTGCTGTTGCGGATTTGGCCGTTGCTGGTTTGGTTTTTGCTGCTGTGGTTGTTTTTGCTGTTGTGGTTGTTTTGGGGCCTGGTTAGGGTTTTGGCCCTGATTTGCGTTTTGGGGCTGATTAGGGTTCCTGTTTTGCTTTGGCCTGTTTCCCTGCGGGTTGCCGCCTTGTTGCTTACCACCTGCATTTTCCAGTGCGCCATCGGCGTTTACCTGTGGTTTGTTTGCCTGTGGCTGGCCGCCGCCTTTCGGCTGCTGCTGCTTGGCGCCTGCATTCTGCGGCCTGTTTCCTTGTGGCTGGCCCTGGCCGCCTTGCCCCTTATTGCCGCCCGATTTCTTCTTTTTATTTTTTTCCAGCGCTTTCAGCGTTATCTGGCCTACATCGTTCACATACCCGAAATCGGCAGGCTTGCCCGATTTGCTTTCTCTTGTTTCCAGTTCCACCGGTTGCAGTTCATCTGCTTTCTGGCCCAGTTTATTCAGTTTTTGTATTTCTTTTACCCGCGCTATAGTCAGCGGGTATTGCTTATTGTTATCAGAATAGCTGTACCATAGCAGGTTTTTGAAAATGTCTCTTTTCTGCAGGTGGGCTATTCCTTTTATTGTTTCTATGTTTTCGGCATGGTCTGGGAAAACGGATAGCGCGTCCATGTAAGTGTCCAGTTCGTAGTTGAGGCAGCATTTCAGCCGCCCGCACTGGCCGGAAAGTTTGGTCTGGTTTATAGACAAATTCTGGTAACGGGCGGCGGTTGTATTCACCGATTTGAAATCGGTAAGCCATGTACTACAACACAGTTCACGGCCACAAGATCCAATTCCGCCTACTTTACCGCTTTCCTGCCGGGCGCCTATCTGCTTCATTTCCACCTTCATCTTGAAGTCGGTGGCATATACCCGTATCAGTTCGCGGAAGTCAACCCGCTGGTCGGCGGTATAGAAGAAAGTGCCTTTTTTGCTGTCGGCCTGTATCTCTACCTCGCACAGCTTCATATCCAGGTTCAGGCTGCGTGCAATGGCGCGGGAGCGTATGAGTATCTCCGCTTCGCGTTCTTTTTGTTTGGTGGCCTGTTCCAGTTCTTCATTGGTGGCGGGGTGCAGTATGCGCTTGGTGACGTCGGTTTCCCTGACGCCGTATTTTTTCATTTGCAGCTTCACCAGTTCACCGGTAAGGCTTACCTGGCCTACATCGTATCCGCTCACGCCCTCTACGGCATACCAGTTGCCCTTATCCAGTATATGGTGTGTATTATTCCTGAAAAACTCCTTACGGCTGCCCTTGCTGAAAGTTATTTCCACAACGGGGTAAGGCTTGGCAGCATCATGCAGGGGCAGGGCATGGAGCCAGTCAAATACATTGAGGCGGTTGCATCCGCCTGTGCTACACCCGCCATTGCCCTTGCAGCCGCCTGGTTTGCCATCGGCGCCGGTTCCGCAACTACCACATCCCATCTAAATATGTTTATATAGAGCAGCGTTCCAATAACCTATCCGAAGAAAAATAAAAAAGCACCACAACTATCGTTGTTTACGCACCGCACAAGGTTCAAATATACTGGCTGCCGATTGTTAAAAAATAATTACTAATAAGTTACAAACCTACGGAAAAAGATTGAAAACGATGAATGGATTTTTACTTACTTTCTTCATTCAGTAATATGATGTTGTATTTCTCAAGAATTTTTTGAAAACGTTCTTTTTTATAGAACTGCTGATATATTGTTTCTTTTCTTAAAGAGTATTCTACCGTATCAATTGAATTATTTCCTTCGCTATCAACCCTATTTTCTGTAGCCAATTTTAATCCTATATCTAAATTTAAATAAAATTCATTCTCCTTATTAAGTTGAGCATTTATTTCTGCAAGTGTCAAGTAAAATATTGGGTTAGTCGAATCTATTTCAATTGCTTTATACACATCATCTAAAGCTTTATCATGCTCCTCCATTATTCTATATGCATTTGCACGACCATTAAAAGAAAATGCAGAATATTGATTAATTTCAATTGACCTATTAAAATACGATATTGCACTCATTAAATCCCCTAAGAACGCATAAGTATTACCAATATTACCCAGAATGACACTATTTAGTGGTTCAATCGAATATGCATATTCGTAGGCCAATAAAGCATCATTATATCTTTCCATCATGAAATATATATTCCCGGTTTTGACATTAATATCAGGAGATTTAGGACTTATTTCTAATGCAAAATTGCAATCTTTTAAAGCACTATCATACAGTTTATTTATATAGTATAAATCTATTCTATAATTATAAAATTCAATATTATTTGGATTTAACAGGATTGCTTTCTCCAAGTATTCTAATTGCTTTGAGATTTGTTGTTCTGAAACAGCTTTTAAAAATAAATTCTCTGACAATTTTAAATTATTAAACCTTTGCACTTCTTCATCAGTTAATTCATTTTTAGTGATTTTTTCAAATAAATTTAGATAATCTTTTGAAATTTGAGGGCTGCTACTATCTTTATCATAACCAATTTTTAATTGCTCGTTTTCTTCTAATTCCCTGTCTGAATGAATAATATTAATTTCTTCAACTATAGTATAATCAATTAATCCTCTTACTCTTCTTATTAAATTTATTTCTTTAGCTCTGTCTTCAGGTTTTTCAGTAAAAGGTATCCTGCTCAATACAAAAGTGATTTTAGGTATTTTTCCTAAAATGGAGTTTTCTATATTGGTTACGCTTCTTATTATCTTTTGCGCCCCTTCAAAATTCTCCCTGTTATTTGCAGCTAATACTACAATCTCATCGGCTAAAATAGACATAGTAATACCTGAAATTTCAGTGATGCCGGTCCGGGAATCTATAAGCAGAAAATCAGGGCTAAATTCATTTTTAATTTTTTCTTTCAGGTCAAGAAAGAATGCCAATCCGTTTTTGTTGTCGTACAACAGATCATACCAGTTTATAGCGGATAATTTTTTCCAGTAATCATTTGAATTGATATTACCGGCAGGTATAAAATTGATAACTTCCTTATTTTGATACAGGGAGAAATTAGTTGAGTAATCTTTTATGGATTCAGGCAAAATTCCATTTACATAGTATTCATAAATATAGTCCACAATACCATTTTTAATTTTTTGAGGATTAATATGCGGTGAGAATTTATGAGAAAGGCCAGGAGCTTCCAAATCAAAATCCAAAAGGCATACTTTTTTATTAAACTCAGAAAGCCTTTTAGCCATATTGGCTAATGCTAAGGACCGGCCAACTCCGCCTTTGTAGGAATAAAATGTTATCGTTTTCATTGTTAATTACATAGTTCTAATAAAGTTCCTTTTTTAGATAATTTATCTTGCGCTTTTTGTATTAAAGTTTCATTGATCTCTATTGACCATTTAAACTTGACTTCCCCCACCTTTACTTTCAAGTGAGTAAGTTGAATTTCAAGAGCGATAAATATTTCAACTATTCTTGCAAAACTTGCAGTTGAATAATCTGTCGCTTCATACCGTTGAATTTGTTGTTCATCTAAGCCTAATTTTCCGGCAAGTTCAGAATGAGACCATCCTTTGGCAATTCTTGATTTGATTAAAAGTTCAGGAAATTTTAGAATTGAATCAATTTGCAATTCTGAAACCAATCCTTTTTTGAGTATTTCATATTCCTTAACTTCTTTGTCGAAATCCTCAACTTGGCTTTTAATTGCATCAATTTGAATCTGTTTCAATAAATCACCATCAGAATAATTCAATTCCAAATCTCTAAGAGACTCGGAAAATTCCTTACGTCTTTTTTTTGTTATTTGGTATTGTTTCTCATTCTTTATCATAAAATTCAATTTATATAGCTAATCTGATAATCCCTTTTGGTGTGTTGTCTTTATCATGCTGGAAGAAATTTAAATACAACTCCCCGGTATTTAAATCAGCAGGTATAGAAGCAGGAAAAAGCTCCCCTAAATATCTTTTCTTCTGATTTAATCTTCCATTTGAGAAATCCAATAATGTTGGGTAGAATCCTTTTAGTTTTACTAAATCTACCCCGCTTGGATCCCAGCACGCATCAAAATCAGATGGAAAATCTTTCTTTGTTGTAAAGCTCCCATTGATGTAAATAATCTTACATCCACATGTCTTTAATTGTTCTATTGCTAAATAAAGCCCAGCAATGATTGTCATCCTATAAGTATTAAACCCAAATTCCTTTACAAAATCATTCCAAAGAATTGTATGTATGCCTTCAATCAACGAGCCATTTGCCTGGTAAATAAGAGCCATTTCACTTCATTTTTATTGTTTTAAATAATATTGCATAATAATTTAGTCGGAATTTATCCTAAAGTAGGGTTAACAAAGATAGGATAAATATTTTACACAACAAAATTATTGTGTCAGTACGTTGTTTCGTTGTTCCGGTTGTTCCGCAAGGCAAATAGAATGGCAAATAAAACCCATCAGCTTGGGTGCGTATGAAGTCCGTTGTCCTGATAGCTATCGGGAGCGTAGTATTTGCCGTTCCTGATGCCCACTAAAGCGGAACATAGGGAATAACGGAATAACTCGCAACATATAATTTGCTAAAAAGATTTTATGATGTGGGATGAACTTTTTTTTTTATTTTTGTAATAACAGGTAATATAAAATTTATGACTTATCAGCAGCATTATAAAGTATCGGATTCGAAATTGGTAATAACCCTTCCTCCGGGATTTAAAAATAAAGAAGTTCTTGTAACTATTGCCGATGTAAAAAAAACGCAAACAGATAAAAGAACATTGATGAAGCAAGCCTCCCTCGACCCCTTATACCTTGCAGACCTCAAGGAAGTAAATGCGGATTTTGAAATTATTGAGCACGAAACTTTATGAATTTTAAAAAGTGGGGAATATATCGTGCAAACCTGGAGCCTGTTTTAGGATCAGAACAAGGAAATCAAGGCCGGTAATTATTGTCAGCGAAGATGAAATAAATGACCTGCTTAACATTGTAAATGTATTACCTGTAACAACAAGAAAGCCCGGCAGAAAAATATATCCGAATGAAGCGCTACTGGAAGCAGGTAAATTCGGGCTTCCTAATGATTCAATTGTTCTTTCCTACCAAATCAGGACCCTTGATAAACAAAGGCTATCTGCTTTTTTAGGTGAAATAAAAATCGAAGAAAAGCAAAATGAAATAATGGCTGCGTTGTGTTTTCAATTAGGGATATGAATGGTGCAACTGTTGCAATGCCGTGTTGTTCCCGATGCCCGTTAAAGCGGAACATGGGGAACAGCGGACAAATAAAACCCGTTTTGCATCTGGCATAAAAAATATTTTGTGTTATTCGGGTTGTTCTGTATAAGCGGTATCGCGAACGAAAATAAAACCCTTTCTTTAAACTATATCAATACCAGTCTTCAATATTTCTTCTACAAAAGGGTCTTTAGCAACATTGAAGTCTTTGGTATTATATGTGCGCGTTTGAATAATCGAAAAAGGTCTTTGAATTTTGATTCCACCTATAAGGTCAGAATCAAAAAAACCAATTCCGCTAAATCTATCAGAAACCAATGCCACATCTATATCGCTCCATTTATGTTGCGTGTTTTTTGAATAGGAGCCAAAGAGTACAACTCTTTTCAAAGGCACTCCTATCCTGTCAATTTCTTTTGCAAACCGGCGGACTTTTTCTATGGCAGATTTTCGAGTAAGCATGTTATTAACTCTTGAACTTGTTCTAAAATAATTGTAGTTTGCTTTTCTTTGTAAATTTTATAAATATTATTGATATACTCCGGGTAGCGCCCTTCTATTTGAAAATCATTCATTTTTTCTAAGAATCGTTTTTCTGATTCAGAAAATGTCAAGTCAATATGTTCTGTCAATTTTATTAAATTATGCGTTTTGGGTGGGTTATCTTCCTTATTATCTTTTATCCAGTGAGCTTTCAATAATTTTTCCAACACAAGATGCGCCCAAAATAATGCCTGTACATAATTTTGCCCTGTAATAAACTATCAACAGCCCCCCAATCTTTTGATGCAGTTAGCTTCCACCATGAAATATGTTCCTGTTTTGTCATCTTAAACTACTGTACATAAATTTCATTGTAAAATTACTAAAAAAATTGTTTTTATCTGCACAAAACAAAATCACCCACACCATTATTACGTTTGTTCAGCGCGCAACCAGAACGGAAAATGCGTCATGGCTACATATCTTTTCATTTAGCTTGGGTGCGTATGAAGTCAGTTCGGAGAACGGTTTTTTCTATAAATTTGCTCATAGCTTTTAAACAAACAACATGCTACACGACCTTGCAGTAACCGGCACTATAGATATTAATGCTCCCGTATCAAGAGTATGGGATACGATGACGAACCCGGAAATAATAAAGGAGTATCTTTTTGGTACGGAGACGGTAACAGACTGGAAGGTGGGCAGCGAAATAGTTTTCCAGGGGGAGTATAACGGGCAGAAATACAGGGATCATGGCGTGATACTGGAATACATACCGAATGAGCTTGTCAGTTATAGCTATTGGAGCGGTTTCTCCGGGCTGGAGGACAAACCGGAAAATTATTCAACGGTAACTTATAAGATCGCTAAAAAAGCGGATAGCCTTACCACGCTATCGTGGATACAAAAAGGATATGCTACCGAGGAGGGTTACAAACATTCATCGGAAGGGATGGCGGCGTTTATGGAACAAATAAAAGGGATTGCGGAAAGATAATAAAGGTTTCTCCCCGCCACTGCGGGGCAAAGTCGCAAAATGTAAATTGAAAATAAATAGTATGCCCATATTTAAGCACGCAAAACCCTGCATATCTGACCAGAAATATCCATTGCCAAGTATAATAGATTGAGATGATGCAGTTGTATCCGGCACATGCCGCTGAAGCGTTGGAGTTTAATAAGATCTGTGATCTGCTGCTGCAAAAATGCCGTACTGACGCGGCGCGCGAAATGGTGGTGAACATACGCTTCCATACCCACAAAGAACACATGGAGCGGGAACTGCTGCAGGCGAATGAATTTAAGAACATATTGCTGGGCAGCGATAGTTTTCCTAATGATTTTACCCGCAATCTTGATAAAGAATTAAAACTGTTGTCTGTTGCCGGCGGTGTGCTGAACGGCGAACAGCTATTGGCATTCCAGCATCTGGCGCTGAACATCAGGGATATTTTACTGTGGTTCAAAAAGAATAACGAGCTATTCCTGAACCTGGCAGCCCTTACCCACGATGTTGTTTATGAAAAGCGGATAATAGAAATAATAACCACGGTCATTGATGAGAGCGGCATAGTAAGGGATAATGCTTCGCGCGAACTGATGAATATCCGCTCGGAGCTTGGCAAGGTGCGGCATGAGGCGCGACGCACATTTGAAGGCGTGCTGCGCAGGCTGAACAAGCAAGGCTACCTTGCCGATATTTCGGAGAGCTTTATGAATGGCAGGCGCACGGCAGCCATTCTCGCCGAGTACAAAAGAATCGTAAAAGGCATACTGCACGGCGAAAGCGATACGCAGAAAACAGTATTCATAGAGCCGGAAGAAACTATAGCCCTGAACAATGAAATATTTACCCTGGAAAGAGCAGAGGCAAGGGAGATACACCGGATATTGGTGCAGGCCACTAAAGACCTGTCGGCCTATTCATCGCAGTTGGCAGGGTACTATCACCTGTGCGGCGCCTACGATTATATACGCGCAAAAGCGCTGCTGGCAATAGACATAAACGGGAATTTGCCGCGCCTAAGCCCGCACCCGGTGGTGCAACTGATAAAGGCATACCACCCGCTGCTGTTGCTGCACAACAAGCAGAGCCACAAGCCCACTATTCCGCTGAATATAACGCTGGACCGGCAAAACCGCATACTGATAATCAGCGGGCCGAATGCAGGGGGCAAAACGGTGTCTATGAAAACGGTAGGGCTGCTGCAACTGATGGCGCAGGCGGGCCTGCTGATACCTGCCGATGAAAATTCGGAGATAGGAATTTTCAGGCAACTGATGGTGCAGATAGGCGACACACAATCTATAGAGCATGAGTTAAGTACCTACAGCGCGCACCTGCAGGATATGAAGCATTTCATGGACTTTGCGAATGGCAAAACGCTGTTCTTTATTGACGAGCTTGGCAGCGGCTCTGACCCCGACCTGGGCGGGGCGTTTGCGGAAGCCATAGTGGAAGACCTGGCGCAGAAAAATGCGCTTGGCATAATTACCACCCACTACCTGAACCTGAAAGTAATGGCGGGAAAAGTGCGTGGTATATTTAACGGGGCAATGGCATTTGATGAAGAAAAACTGGAGCCGCTATACAGGCTGGCGATCGGCAAGCCGGGCAGTTCTTACACCTTTGCCATTGCGCAACGCAGCGGCTTGCCTGCCAATGTTATAGAACGCGCAAGGCAGCTAACGAAGCGGGAACACTTCAAGCTGGATAAAATGCTGCACCAGACCGAACAGCAATCGGTGAAACTAACGGACAAGGAAAAGGAGTTAGACAAACTGCTGAAAGAAAATGAACGGCTGAAAAAGAATTACGAGGAGCTTACCAATAAAGAAAAACTGAAACAGCAACATGCCATACTTTCCCTGCAAAATAAAATAAAAAAAGAAGAGCTTGATTACCTGCGCGACACCGAACGAAAATTCAAACAGATAATCCACGACTGGAAAAAAACGGAGAATAAACAGGAGGTGATAAACGCGGCTGAAAATGTACTCTTTCGCCGAAAACAGATACAGAGCAATACTGCCGCCGCAAAAAAAGCGGATAGGAACTACGAGGTAATTGGCGGAAAACCAAAGACGGGCGACCTGGTAAGAAACAAAGAAAACCACCAGGTAGGCACGCTGTCTGAACTACGGGATAAACGCGCCATAGTGAAGATCGGTAACCTACCCTTCACGGTGAATATTGATGAATGGATAGTAGTGAGGAAGAGGGTGATTGGTTAATTGGGTTAAAAGGTTAAAGGGTTAATTGGTTAATTGGTGATGTGTAGAATTACTTTTCACCTCATTGCCTTATTAACGGGTTGCTTTTTTAACTCTTTAACCAGTTAACCAATTGCCTTTTTTAACCTTTTAACCCAGTTACCCAATTAACCAATCAGTAAGCGTAATCAGCGAGGTATTCAAAAGGTTTTGTGAGGTTGCCGTTTTCGCAGATGGTGGCGCGTTGCAGTATGTCGCTGGCGGGTTTCAGCAGTTCGGGGATTATATATTTTCCCAGGTGCATACCGAAGTATTCAGTGGCGTCGCGGGGCAGTTCGTTGGGCAGGTTGTCCACTGCCATTACGTCTATAATATCAGTTGTGTTCTGGAAAGGTTCTGTGCGTTGCAGTGTTGTCCTGTTGATGCCATATACCGGGTATTCAATTGCTGTTGCGCCAATGTTTATTGGCACAGAGCCATCCACATCGCAGGTAATATCTGCAATCACATTCAGCCGCCAGTCGTTTCGTTTTATATCTTCTTTGTGGAACAGCCTGGCTATTTTATGCTCCCAGTATATGCCGTTCATCAGCACATCTGCCTGGTTCACATAGGCTGTGAACAGGCATTTATAGGCTTCGGGGTTGGCATGAAAATCATCGCGGAAAAAAAGGTCGTTGTCTTTTCTTGCATACAGGTCATTTCCTTTCAGGTGGGTGAATACCGGGTATTCGTATTGGTGGGTGAGGAAGTCTGCCGGCTCTACCGCTTCTATGTCTAAGCGGGTAAGTACATCCAGCACACCGGCAGCCACCTTGCCGGAGCCTGTTATCACTATCTTTATGTTGGGTATTTTCAGGTGTTCATAAGCGGCCAGCAGTTGGGTATAGCTTTTTACATCGTGCGCGGCAGGCAGCAGGTATTTCCCTGTTTTCTTTCCATAGGTGAGCAAGCCGTTGTGTGCGCCCACTATGCCCGCAAACAGCCCGAAGCCAAGTATGCGCTGTTCATCGCTGTAGGTGAGGCATTCGTAGTCTATAATGCGGATGCGCTTTTTTATGAGCGCGTGCATCAGTTCCTGGTTGTGTTGTTGTTTTTTCTTGGTATGCGAAAAGAAAAAGTAAGTCTTATCAGGAATGAGATGCTGTTCGGGTACTTCTTTTATGCCCATCAGTATATCGCAGCCTTCCATGTCGCCGGCTATTTCTATTCCTTCGGCGGCATATTCCTGGTCGGTAAAGCAGCGGTAGGGGGAGGGTTCCACCACTATTTTTATAAACGGGTAGTTGGCATGTATATAGGCGCACTGCTTAGGTGTGAAGGCTACCCGCTTGTCTGGCAGCTTTTTCCATTCCCTGATAAGCCCTATACGGATCATCTTTCGTAATTTGCAGCAAATATACCAGGCAAGAAATAAATTGGCGAATAAAAGTTTCTCGCAAAGGCGCGGAGACGCTAAGGGTTTTTGTTTTAAAATAGGTATTTCATTCAAAAATAAGACCGCAAATGTGCAGCTTGAAAAAGTTGCTATTTTATACATTCCCAGCAATAATGTACATAAATTTGTTCCATGACCAACTACTTTGAGTTATACTATATGCCGGTTACTTTTCATCCTGACCCGGTGGAAATAAAGAGTAAATTTTATGAACTCAGCCGCCTATACCACCCCGACCGTTTTGCGCAAGGGGGTGGGGAAGAGCTAAAGAAAGCGCTGCATATGTCGGCAATGAATAATGAGGCGTATAAGACCTTTAAGAGCGCAGACGCGACAATGGCCTATATACTGAAACTGAACGGCCTGCTGGAAGATGAAGAAAAATACAGCCTGCCCCCGGCCTTTCTTATGGAGATGATGGACCTGAACGAGGCTATAAGCGACGCCGAAGCAGAACCTGATAATACAGATGCAGGACAAATGGCAACAAATGCCCTCAACGAGCAACTGGAACTATGGGACGACGCCACCAACCTGCTTATTGGCCGGTTTGAAAAAGGCGATAACACAAAAGAATTACTGTTGCAAATAAAAGACCAGTATTTCCGTAAAAAATACCTGTTGCGAATAAAGGAAAGAATTGATAGATTTGCAGCCAGACCCCAACCCTAAAGGGGGCTATAACAGTAGCTCCCTTTAGGGCGGGGGGAACGCCCGGATGGCGGAATTGGTAGACGCGCCAGACTCAAAATCTGGTATTCGCAAGGATGTGCAGGTTCGATTCCTGTTCCGGGCACAAGGGCAGAAACAGTGCGTAGCAACAGTGCGCCGGGTTTCTGCCCTTTCTTGTTCACTGGCACTCTTACTGTTTCTTTATGTTCACTTTTGAAAATCTTGAGGTATATAAAAAAGCCTTTACTCAAAACCAGAAAATCTACCGTCTGCTCAAGAAAGATATTTCTATTCCGAGGTATATGAAAGATCAACTGGGCAGGGCAAGTTTGAGTGTTCAGCTTAATATTGCTGAAGGTTCGGGAAGGTTTGCAAAAAGAGATCGTAGAAACTTCTTCGTTACAGCCAGAAGTTCGGCTCTTGAATGTGCATCACTTTTACAGTTTTTATTTGCTGAAAATGAAATCTCAGTTGAACAGCATTCCGAATTGCAAAGTTCTTATGAAGAACTTTCAAAAATGCTGTTTACAATGATTAAAAATCTGGAAGAATAGAGTTCCATCTAAGTGTTTTCGTAAATCAGGAGATTTACTTCCACCACGACGTAATCGGAGATTACGCCGAACTGTTACTTTTTTTATTATTTTTGGAAGACTACGATACAACGGGGTCTAAACAATTTCTTTATATTTTTATAGTATTGTTTTCTGCATTACAACAAAAATAAAAAACATAATAGTCAGCTATGATGGCTAACAAGCAACATGAGGTAAACGAACAGCGATTCAGGACGTTTTTCAATTCCCTTAAAGAGGGTGTCGCGTGTATAAATTTCCAGGGAAATGTAATGCACTGCAATCCCGCCTACTGCGAGATGCTGGGGTATAGCGAAGCGGAGTTGATCGGGCAAAGGGTGGTTGATCTGATCATACCGGCAAGCAGAAGAGGCGAGTTTTATTTAAGGCTTGAGACACGGCACAAAGGGCAGGAAGAAGATTACGAGACCGAGGTATTCAAAAAAAACGGAGATAAAATATGGATAAACATTAAGTCAAGGAACCTCTATGATGAAAACGGAGTCCCATACGCTTATCTTGTCAGCGTAAACGACATAACGGATGAGAAGCGTAAAATAGAAGACCTTGAGGCCTTCACAGGTTCTGCGGCTCATGACCTCAGGGCGCCATTGGCAAGGATCTCATCGGTTATCAGCTTATTTGATACGGGGAGCCTCAATGAAGAACAAAAATTATACCTCTCCGTGATCGAAGAAACCGCGATTGCCATGCGTCAGATGTTACAGGATCTGCTGAGTTTTTCCAGGCTGGGCGCTACGCAACTTGAGAAAACGCAACTCGACCTGAACGAGATCGTCAAAGATATTTGTGTGGCATAAACGCCATCTCATTTTACCGGTGAGATAATCATAGGACAGCTACCACCAACGTATGGCAACGAGGGCGCAATAAGGCAATTATTTACAAATCTTATTTCCAACGCTATAAAGTATTCTTCAAAAAAAGATAAGTCACGGATTGAAATCGCGGCGTATGCCCAGAATAAGCTGGCAGTATATTTTATAAAGGATAACGGCGTTGGGTTGTCTCCCGACCAGATCAGCAAACTTTTCACGCCTTTCAAGCGTTTCCATTCTGATTTTGAAGGAAATGGCCTCGGGCTTGCAATAGTAAAAAGAGTTATTGAAAAGCACAGCGGTCACATTTGGGTGGAATCAGAGTTGAACAATGGAGTGGTTTTTAATTTCACACTCACTCCCGATCTGGGATCAGTGTGATTTCTTATCTGGGGCCTTATTTGAGCCTTTTACAATTGAATAGAATTTGTAGCTATTTGCTACAGGTAACATTCCCGAATTGTGCTGCTATTTTTGGTGATTTAACCTGGTTACCAGACTGGAGATTTTTTTCATAAACTTCAATCTGGCGTTTTATTTCCGGCATAGCTTTTCGCATTCTTTCCAGGATATGCGCTACACGTTTTTCAGTATTTGAAGATTGCTTCATAATGCAAATTTACAAAAAAGATTGATTTCAATTTCATCTTTAGCAAATCAGGAGATTTACTTCCACCACGGCGTAATCGGAGATTACTCCGAACTGTTATCTTTTATTTATTTTTTTGGAAGGCTACGAGCAACCGGTGGAAAATTGCCTTACTACTCAACAAAACGCCAACGGAAACCTTTGCAAATGAACCGCGGAGTTCTGCATGCCCTTATGATTGCGATACCCAGCGTACCTAAATCTTTTGCTGCTGCCGCCGAGCTTTCATAAGTTTCCAGCGGCTGGCCATCCAGGGTTAATTTCTGCACTTGTTTTTTTGAGGTTCTAAAATAAAGTTCTCTTTGCTTTTTAAAAGCCGATACGTCAATTTGTGACACAGGCTCACCAAAACGCCAGTAATATCCGCCCGCCATGCTTGCTTCTTTTTTGGCAGCGGAGCCAATGTTTCTGAAATCGAGGCCTGATAATTCTGCGGCTTCTATTACAGAACTGTAAGTTCTTAAAAACATACCATCCATATCATATTGGTTGATGCATTTTCTATAACCTGATTTATTAGATTGTTTTAGCCATATTTCTTTGTATTGGGATACATCTATACAATCTGCCGATTCACCAAATTGCCAATAGAAATTTTTAAACATGCAAAAGCCCTTCCTGGCGGCCCTGCCAATATACGCCTGGTTATTAACACCTAATGTTTTTGCCGCATCGCCAATAGATTCATATCGTGCCACAAATATTCCATGTTCATCATATTGATTCACGGGTTGTTTGGCATTTCCCAAATATTTTTTATTTATTACAGGGCTTATCTCTTTTATTTTTTGCGGCAAGTTGGTATCATCCGCATATTTCCATCTGTAGCCTTTGCAAAGGCCGTTGTTTTTACATACAGTAACTATTCTCGAAGGGCTTTTTATGCCGACTGCATTAGCCGCTGCCGTAACGCTCTCGTATGTTTCCAGTAAAATACCATCAGGTGTTAATTTTTGAATTGGTTTTCGGAGATGCTTTGAATGAATGTTTTGTAGCGCAGATACATCAATGCGCTTTGATGGCTCACCCGTGCGCCAATAATATTTTTTTGCCTGGAGACCATTAGTACGCACGGCCACATCAATTGACGCCCGTTTTATACCTTCTTCTATAGCGGCCTCAGCTATAGAATCAAATTTTTTAATAAACACCCCATCTTTATCATATTGGCTTACAGGCTGGCTGCAATGAAGGAAAAGTTTTTTATGGTCTTTGGTAGCACGTCCTTCAAATTGTACATCGCTCGCTAATTTTAATTCGAGGTTTGTGTAGCAGCAATCCAGGGGATCTTCATTTTTCCTGACCACCATCAATGTATGGTCATACATATCAAAAGGCGCAACAAAAAGATTGTAAACTAAACGCGGTACTGTAAATCCATACATCTTACCTTCTTTCGTAAGAGCCACCCTGATCGAAATAGTTTTTGCGCTCTTTCTATCAGGGATATTAAAATGGAGTTTTAATATCCGTTCTTGTTTTAAACCCTCATGCCCCTTTGGGTATAGAACATATCGTGCCATAGATTTTACTCTCCCATAGCAGGAAATCTGATACTGGCCTTCATAGCCAGGAATATCCTTCCATTGCTCACCGGAAAAGTCAGCTAACTGGGTATCCATCACAGGAATTGGCCTGCCATTTTTCCATTGTAAGGTTACTTTACTCATCAGTATAAAATTAAAAAATTTTCGCACAAAATTCTACATGGCAACTGTAACACTCAATTTTTGTGGCGCCTTTTGTAGATGTATAAAAATTTTAAATTTGAATTTACTCCAAACTTGCAATAGATTGCCCCAATTCTAACCCTGCAAGTTTATTTGAAAACGCAATAAAACATTCTTTTAAACGGCTGATTATTATATCGCACTCTGGTATTGTAAGATTTATGGGAGGCGCTATTTTTATGGTATTGGTTCGCTTACCAGACAGGCCGACTATTAATTTTCTTTCTAAGCAGATATTCATAAACATATTGGGCAACTCCTGCCCGGTTATTGCATTGTATGGTGCAGGCTTTACAATATCAAAAGCCAAAGCCATTCCATCTCCTCTGAGGCCGGAAATAAATTTATTTTCATCCAGGAATTCCAATTCTTTTAATAAATATTGACCCGTGACTATTGCATTTTCAAACCATCCGTTTGATTTTGCTATGTTCAAAACATCATAGGCCACTGCCGTCCCGAAGGGGCTGTTATTAAAGGTTGTATGAAAGGCCGACCCTTTGGAAGGAACAACTTTATATAATTCAGACCTGCAAATAAATGCACTCAAAGGATAAATACCCCCGGCAAGTGACTTAGCTAATAATATTATATCGGGAACAATGCCATATCGTGTTGAAGCGTATAAATAGCCCAACCTTCCCATACCAACCTGAATTTCATCTGAGATCAGAATTATACCATTTGCTTTGGTCAAATCCCTGAGTTGTAATAAAAAATCTTCATGAGGAAAGATGAATCCACCGGCGCCTAAAACCGGTTCAATTACAACAGCAGAAACATCTTCTTCTCTTATTATTTTGGTTAGCTTATTTATTGCGCTTAACGATGAACCCGCGATCCTGCGATCCGGGAATTCAATTCTGATCACGTCTTTTTCAAACTCATTGAACAGGTATTGGTCTTTGTTCAAAATGTCATCATCTGTAAGCCCGGCAGAAATGGTATTTGTTGCTCCATGAAATCCCCCCACAAAAGAAACAACCTTGCGTTTTTTGGTGTAGCGCCTGGCAACCCTAATAGCGACACTGACCACATTTGAACCACTGACATCGAAGTAAACCGTGTATTTTTCATCCGTGTTAAGCTCTTCAATTAATAATTTGCTTAAAAGGAGTTTGCCCTCTGTATTAAATGAATGAATGTGGATCAGTTTATCCAAAGCATTTTTGGCAGCTTCTACTATCAGCGGATTGTTATGGCCAAAATTGAGTGAACTGTAGCCCATCACTAAATCTATATACGGATCGTCATCGCCCATACACCAAACATACATGCCACTACCACGGGTTGGGATAATGAATTTTTCATAGGTTGAGGTGTCATCACACAAACAGGTGTACTGGTTTCTTATATTTTGCAGTTCATTTAAGGAAGTCATAGTATGGGTCAATTAACGTTTGTGGTAAAATGCTTTATCATAAAACTAAGTGGAGATGTCAAAAATAATTTGATTAAAGTCAAATTATTTTAGAATTCTATTGCATAGGTTTACAAAATTAATCATCACTTTTTAAACAAACCATAAAATGAGAAAATTAATGATCGCAGCAATTTGCTGTTCTTTATCGGCAATAGTGTTTAATTCCTGCAAAAAGCCGGGTTCATCACCTGATAGCGCCAATTTTATAGGAAGGTGGGCAGGTACAGGAATGTTAACTGAAAATGGCGTCCCCCTGGGAGCAGTAACGGATACGATAGTTTTTATTGCCGGTAGTGATGGGAATCATGTGATCGTGCAAGATACCGGCTCATGTAAGGGGGGAACAGTAGTAACGTTTGTGTTAAACGGCAATGCTATAAGCCTTCCCACTACAACCGTTATAGATGGTTGCGGGAATAAATCCACAAATAGCGCTACCGGCAATTTAAACGGAGGTACGTTAACATTGACTCTTCAAGGATCATCCACAGAAGATATACCAGGTGGCAGTTCAACAGGGGGCGATACTATAGAAACAATAAATGCAACAATTGCCATGACGCTTACTAAAAAATAGATTTAATTAGCGTCAGCAAATTATGCCACCGGCGAATAAGATAATCCGCCGGTGGCTTTTTTTATTTTTTATATTCCAGTTTCATAATGGCACGCCTGTTTTTGCTTCTTCCTTCGGGCGTTTTATTTGAGGCTGCAGGTTGTTTCTTTCCGTGCCCATATACTTTTATCCTGCTGGCTTTGATACCTTTCTTTTTCAGGAATGTTTTTACAGCCATAGCGCGCTCTACAGATAATTTTTGATTGTAAGCCTGCGAGCCTATTGCATCCGTATGTCCATCTACCCGGATATAAGTATTGTTATCGTCTTCCAGTTCTTTATAGGCTTCATCCAGCACCGGGTAGGAGGAGTGATGAATAGTGGCTTTATTGAAATCAAATAATAGAGGTGTGGAAATGTCTATTTTTTCTACGGGAGCAGGTGGCGGCGGCGGTGGCGGCGGAGCGGGAGCAGTAAGGGTGACGTCGGATCCGTTGGCTGTGCAATTACTGATCTTAGCTGTGATACTGCTATACGCGCCTGCACATAGCCCGGATAAGGTTATAGAATTGTCTGAATTGACAATTGCAGTGTAAGATGGTTGTGGGTTGCCGTTTAAGTTGTAGTTAATTGTTGCCTGGCGGCCTGCATATAAACCATAGAGGGTAATACTCCCGTCGCAAGCGCCATTTGCAGTTGGGTTTGTGCTGTTCTGGGAAGATATTCTCATTACCGGGTCGGTGAGTGTCACATTCGTAGTTGTTGCGTTGCCTTTTCGTACAGTGGCCGTTATGCCTGAATAAGTACCCGCGCACAACCCGCTCAATTTTACGGTATTGTTGCCATCAACTGTACCCGTATATGCCGGCTGGCTTGCGCCATTCATAACATAATTAACAGTTACCGGCTCATTGGCAAATAAACCATGCAGTATCATTGCCCCGTCGCATAGCCCACATGCCGAAGGATTGACCTGGTCAACAGAAGTAATAACAGGCGGTATTCTTTTCTTGCCTAAGAAGAAACGAAGGCCAACGTTGATACCATATGATTGCGTATTGCTGTGGGTAACAGAATTCAATACCGAGCTGTAATCACCGGGCCCGGTGGTAAGCTGGTAATTTGCATTGTTTTTAGTATTGGTGAAAGGCTGGTACATATAATAGGCGCCTAAATTCAGGGCTACATGATCAGAGAAAAAGTAGTTGACCGATGGCTGCACCAGCAGGCCAACGGAACCGGCAGCATAAGAAACCTTTCCTTTTGTAGTGTTGGGGCTTACTCCTAACCCAACGGTGTAGCCTTCATTGCGTTTTTCATTAAAATAATCCTGCACATTGCCGTCCGGGTTGTTTTTTATATACTGGGTTTTTGTGATCAGGAAATCGCCGTTTGCCGGCACCGGTGAATTGTCATATACCGGCGTTGTTACGCCATCGTTAGTTATAAATTTATAAATAGCTTCGTAATCAAATGTTGCGTTAGTGTTGTAAGAGTTTGCCATTTGCAGGTTGAACAGGATCCCTGCGTCTGCGGTAAAACCCCAGTGTTTGGAAAAGCGATTCTTATATTTAAGCAGCAACGGGATATTAAAATTATCACTGGTTATTTTTTCGTTTACATTATCGCCCGTCACTACTTGCCTGAAGGTATATCCGTTGGCGTCAACAGACTGGTATTCCGCATGAAAATTATCAAGTGTGACATTCCCTGTTTCGCGCAGGTACAGCAAACCTGTTCCTATACCCCAATGGCGTTTGTGGCCGAAAAAGAACCCTAACTGTGCATCACCGCCATAAGCAACTCCGTTCTTGAAACCAAGATCGCCGGTATTTATATTAAGGCCGTTGAGGTAATTTGGAGCAGTATTAGCGGCTGTGAAATTCTGGGTGAATCCACCACCGAGGAAGTTTACGTCTATAACCCACCGGGATAAACTGCTGTCTGCTGCATACTGCCTGCGCTGATCCTGTGCCATTGCGGAGAACGCTATGCACGCCGATATGAATAAGAGAAATATTTTCTTCATGACCATGCCTTTTTAAGTTGATTTTTTTAATTTTTTATTATTCTTGTTGTTGAAATTTTTATACCATCACGGTAGCAATTGACTAAGTATAATCCTCCGGGAAGGCCTGCTACATTGATCTGTGCGCTGTTGTTATAAACTGTGGCTGAATACAGCATCTGGCCAAGCGTGTTCAATAGCTCAACCTGTATATTCCCCCCGGAGACTGTGGTTTTAATTTCTACATTAATATTATCCTGTGCAGGGTTTGGATAAACGGATACTTCGGTCATTGCAGTTCTCATAGTTGCTCCTACGGGCTTATTGTAATAAGTTTTCTGGACGCAGCCTCTGTCCGTAACTTTTACCCAATAATTGTTATTTACAAGGTCGGGGTTGTTATTTACATAGTCCTGGTTAATCTCCCCTTGTAAAATAGTGGGCGCAAGCGTGCTGTCATTATCATATCCCCATTGGTAGGCTGTTTCATTGTTTTGCAGGCAAATGAAAGAATTGTTGAAATAGACGACTTCTGAAGGCACGTCGGCAACAGTATCGCCTACATACAGTGTATCGGCAACCATACTCATACATCCTGTACGTATTGTCTTTGCCGTAAGCATAATGACGGCCTGCCCCGGCGATTTAAAGTTGACAAGTATGTATTGATTAGTGTTCCCTGTGTCTGATATGGATGCGTTATCAGCGGTCCAGCTATATTCCACGCCTACGGGTGGGGGAGTAGCCGCGCCAAAATTCTGGAAATAAACGTCGTTACAAACCGGTGATATTGGTGCAGTTGTAATCGCCGGAACCGGGGCTACCGGGTTAATTGTAAGCATTACATCCTCTGTTTCAGAGCAGCCGTATGCAGTTAATATATAAGCATAGACAACGGTTACAGGGATCAGGGTGCTGTTTGTCAATACTTCATTAATGCTATCAGACCCTGATGCGGTCAATGGAGCAATACCATTTACCTGCGCTCTTGTCCAGGTAAAGGTTGTGCCGGGAGTTAGGCTCATAGGTGCATAGCTGAATTCAGTTTGGTTGCATATTGCAGGAGCCGTAAGCGGACTGCTTAACATAGGAGCAGGGTTAACAGTAACCATTACATTTTGTGTATTGGTGCAACTGTTGGCAGAAGCAGTGATTGCATAAATAACGGTTGCGGGGTATGCGGTAGTGTCGTACAGCATTTCACTGATAGGGCCTGTTCCCGAACCGGCCTGGTTAGCAATGCCTGTTACAGATGCTCTTGTCCAGGTAAAGGTTGTTCCTGTTGTTGCGCTCGCAGGTGTGTAACTAAACGTGGCGCTGTCGCAAATGGCCGCAGGGGTAAGCGTACCGGTAAGCAGGGGCAGCGGATCAACGGTTACAATAATATCCTCAATATTCATACAGCCATTTGCCCTAAGGGTATCTATATAGGTTACGGCAACAGGGTTGGATGTTGTATTTATAAGCGTTTCCATTATTTCGCCGGTATCGCTTGCCGCCGGATTACTGATGCCTGCAACCGCTGCCCGGCTCCAGGCAAAAGTTGTTCCCGGTGTGAAGCTGGCAGTGGCGTATGTAAATAATGTGCTGTCGCATATGGCAGGTGAAAGGAACGGATTTAATACAGGCGTCGGGTTTACTATAACAGTAACATTTTCGTTATTGGAACAGCCAAAAGCAGTCAATGTATATACGTATGTTACAGCAATAGGATCAGCGGTTGTGTTATCAAGATATTCACGGATCGTATCCACACCGGATAACGCTGAATCGGCAATGCCATCTATAAATGCCCTGCTCCACACGAATGAGGTTCCCGTAGTACCGCTTAACGGTACATAAAGAAACAATGTGCTGTCGCAAACAGCGGGCGGATTAACCACGCTGCTCAACATTGGCAGTGGATTTACAGTTACCAGGATATTTTCAGTATTGCTGCAGCCATTTGCTTTTACGGTATCAACATAAGTAACCACCACCTGGCCCGCAGTTGTATCAATAAGGGTCTCGTTTATGTTCCCGGTATTGCTGGCGGCGGGATTACTGATGCCTGCAACCATTGCCCTGCTCCATGCAAAAGTGGCATCGGCTGTCGGGCTTGTAGGTATGTAGCTGAATAAAGCGCTACCACAAACACTTGCAGTAAGCACACTGCTTAACACAGGCGTTGGGTTTACACTTACTGTAAAGGCCTGTGAAAAGCCGGTACATCCATTTGCCGAGGGGGTAACTGTAATGCTTGCCATTACCGGGGCATTGGTCGTATCCATTGCCATAAAGGAGGGTATATTTCCTGAACCGTTGGCTGCAAGCCCTGTTGTGGTATCTGTATTTGTCCAGTTAAAGAGTGTGCCAGCTACAGCGCCTGAAAAAATTTCAGGAGCAGAAAAAGTACCATTGCACAACACCTGGTTGAAAACGCCGGAAACACCGGGAGTCGGATTCACTGTTATTGCCATGCTTTGGGCTGCGCCGGTGCATCCGTTTGCCGATGGTGTTACCGTGATAATTCCCATTATTGGTGCAGCAGAACTGTTGGTTACAATGAAGGATGGAATATTCCCCACGCCGCTTGCTACTAATCCTATTGCAGTGTTGCTGTTTGTCCAGATATACACAGTTCCGCTAACTCCACCGGTAAAAAAGACCGTATCAGAAAAGTTTCCCGAGCATAAACCCTGGTTGGGCGGGTCAACAACATTTGGCGTTGGGTTTACACTTATCGTAAAGTTCTGCGGGATGCCTGTACATCCATTTGCCGAGGGGGTAACAGTAATACTTGCCATTACCGGGGCATTGGTCGTATCCATTGCCATGAAGGAGGGTATATTTCCTGAACCATTGGCTGCAAGTCCTGTTGCGGTATCCGTATTTGTCCAGTTAAAGGAGGTGCCAGGTACAGTGCCCGAAAAATTTTCAGGAGCAGAAAAAGTACCATTGCACAACACCTGGTTGAAAACGCCGGAAACATCGGGAGTCGGATTTACTGTTATTGTCAGGCTTTGGGTTGCACCGGTACATCCATTGGCCGATGGCGTTACTGTGATAATTCCAATTATCGGTACAGTGGAAGTGTTAACCACGATGAATGATGGAATATTTCCCACGCCGCTTGCTGCCAATCCTATTGCAGTGTCGCTGTTTGTCCAGCTATATTCAGTTCCACTAACTTTTCCTGTAAAGAAAACGGTATCGGAAAAGTTTCCCGTGCATAAACCCTGGTTGGGCGGGTCAACAACATTTGGTGTTGGGTTTACACTTATCGTAAAGGTCTGTGAAAGGCCGGTACATCCATTTGCCGATGGGGTCACTGTAATACTTGCCATTACCGGGGCATTGGTCGTATCTATTGTCATAAAGGTGGGTACATTGCCTATGCTATTAGCGGGCAATCCTATAGCGGTGTCTGTGTTTGTCCAGTTAAAGAGGGTGCCGGCTACAGCGCCCGAAAAATTTTCAGGAGCAGAAAAAGTACCATTGCACAATACCTGGTTGAAAACGCCGGAAACATCGGGAGTCGGATTCACTGTTATCGTCAGGCTTTGGGTTGCACCGGTACATCCATTGGCCGATGGCGTTACTATGATAGTTCCCATTATTGGGGCAATAGAACTGTTGGTTACAATGAATGATGGAATATTTCCTACGCCGCTTGCTGCCAATCCTATAGCAGTGTCGCTGTTTGTCCAGCTATACACAGTTCCGCTAACTCCTCCGGTAAAAAAAACGGTATCAGAAAAGTCTCCCGTGCATAAACCCTGGTTGGGCGGGTCAACAACATTTGGCGTTGGGTTTACACTTATCGTAAAGGTCTGTGAAAGGCCGGTACATCCATTTGCCGATGGGGTCACTGTAATACTTGCCATTACCGGGGCATTGGTTGTATCCATTGCTATGAAGGAGGGTATATTTCCTGAACCATTGGCGGGCAATCCTATAGCGGTGTCCGTATTTGTCCAGTTAAAGAGGGTACCGGGTACAGTTCCTGAAAAAATTTCAGAGGCGGAAGATGTACCGTTACAGTTTACCTGGTTGAAGTCGCCGAAAATATTTGGTGTTGGGTTTACGGTTACTATCATGGTAGCTGTTGTAAATGCAACCCCATCTGAAACCCTTATTTTAAAACTGTCTGTCCCGCTAAATCCGGCGGCAGGCATATACGTCAGGCCGGTCGGCGTCAGGGTATCGCCGGTGGAAAGCATAGAACTGCTAAAGCCGCCAAGCGCGCCGTTTCCCGGCGCCAGAAATACCGTCCATGTCTCCGTCTGGCCGCTATCAATATCTATGATTGAAAGCAAACTGTCTATATTTAACGTGGTTGTATCCTGGCAGACTGCCATAGACTGAAGGGCGCCATTTATAAACACCGGTGGATTATCGGGCGTCAGCATCCTGACTGTATTACTATTAAAGTCAGCGATATAAGTATGCCCAGATCTATCAACGGCAACATCTGTAGGGCTTGCCAGGTTTGCGTTGGTGGCTAACCCACCGTCTCCACTATAACCAAAAGAACCCGTTCCCGCAAAATTGCTGATGATACCGGAAGTATTTATTTTGCGGATGAGATTATTATTCTGATCTGCAACATAAACGTTGCCGGCTGTATCTACAGCAACTCCATACGGATTGCTGAGTTCTGCGCTTGTTGCGGGAGTGCCGTTGCCGCTGTAACCACTTACACCATTACCGGCATAAGTAGTGATAGTACCCAGGGCATTTATTTTACGTACTACGTGATTGCCATTATCGGCAATAAATAAGTTCCCGTTATTATCAGCAATAACGTCGGTTGGCGAGTTCAGCAAGGCTGCCGTAGCCGCGCTGCCATCCCCGCTATAACCGGCAACCTCACCTGTTCCCGCATATGTACTGATCGTGCCTGCTGCATTTATTTTTCGTATCACACTGTTTCCATAGTCAGCAATATATACGTTGCCGGATGTATCTGCTGCAACGCCGTAAGCAAATCTGATCTGCGCAGCAGTAGCCGGGCCATTGTCGCCGCTATAGCCGCCAAATCCTGTGCCGGCGTAAGTAGTGATAATACCCGCTTTACTCACTTTTCTTATAACACTGCTGTTAGCGTCAGCTATAAATACGTTACCTGAAGTGTCAACCGCTATGCCTGTTGGCCCTATAAGCATTGCAGCCGTAGCCGGGCCATTGTCACCGCCGTATCCCGCAGTTCCGTTCCCAGCAAAAGCGCTGATAATACCCGAAGTGTCTATTTTCCTGACCACATGGTTGGCATAATCGGCAATGTATATATTCCCCATTGCGTCTGTGCCCACGCTTGCCGGATTGTACAATAGCGCTGCTGTTGAAGGCCCCCCGTTGCCGCTATAGCCAGGATCGCCGTTCCCGGCAATGGTTGTAATGACCTGTAGCTGCCCGAAGCAAGCCCCAGAAAACATAAATACAAATAATCCGCAAAGAAACCAACATAGATTTTTTTTCATAGCAATACAATTATTTTAATGATCTCATGCAACCAGATTCCCGGCATGTTTATGCCGCTACAGTTTTTTTTAACTGTCCATTCAAATAAAATTATGCCAACGTTTTTGCCTGTATTTTAACTTGCAGATAAAACAATGCTTTACATATAATAGGATGGCCGCATCTGATTTCCCCGTTGATGTGCATGATAGTGTTTGTTGATTTTTTTCAACGAAAAGTTGTTTGCAAAAAGAGGTTCAAAACAATCCGGGATTATGCCGAACTGTCACTTTTTAGTTCAATGAATTTCTGTAATTGTTTGGAGTAAATCCTACTCGTTGTTTAAATAATCTCGTAAAATGCTGCGGGTATATACCAAATATTTGGTTTACAGGTACGAACTTTGTGCTACAAAAAAGAAAAACCATGCAAAAGATTAAACTTAACAATGGAATAGAAATGCCCATCCTTGGATTTGGTGTTTTCCAGGTAACAGACCTGGCAGAATGTGAAAGAAGTGTAGTTGACGCCATTGAAACCGGTTATCGCTTAATTGATACGGCTGCTTCTTACATGAATGAAGAAGCTGTTGGAAGAGGCATCAAAAACAGCGGCGTAGCAAGAGAAGAACTTTTTATTACGACCAAACTCTGGATACAGTCTAATGGTTATGAAGGAACAAAAAGAGCTTTTGAAAATTCTTTAAAAAAATTACAAACAGATTACCTGGACTTGTATCTCATTCACCAGCCTTACGGCGATATATATGGCGAATGGCGGGCAATGGAGGAATTTTATCAACAAGGCAAAGTGAGGGCAATAGGCGTTTCCAACTTTCAGCCAGACCGTTTAATGGATCTGATGATTCATAACAAGGTGATCCCTGCCGTAAATCAAATTGAAGTAAATCCTTTCAACCAGCAAATTGAAGCACAAAAGTTTTTGCAGGAAAACAACGTTCAGGTTGAGGCATGGGCCCCATTTGCAGAAGGAAGAAACAATATTTTTAAAAACGAGTTGTTGCTTTCAATTGCTGTGAAATACAACAGAAGCATAGCGCAAATAATTCTTCGCTGGCTTACGCAAAGAGGCGTTGTTGCTCTTTCCAAATCGGTTCGTAAAGAAAGAATGTTGGAAAACCTTACTGTGCTTGACTTTGAATTAAGCGCTGATGAAATGGATACTATAACAACCTTAGATACAAAGACGAGCAGCTTCTTCGATCATAGGGACCCTGCAATGGTAAAGTGGCTTGGAGAAAGAAAACTTTCATAGCTTTAAATTATAAACACAAAAAACAACCGGAATTTTATGGAAATAAAACGTATTGGCTCACAGCCTTCGGGTAAAGGCGCGGCAGAATATTTTACCGGCACGGTAAGGATTGATCCGCTTTTTGCTCCGCCCGACCCTGCCAGGGTTGCCATGGCGTTGGTAACATTCGAGCCGGGGGCGCGAACCGCATGGCATACCCATCCATTGGGGCAGACTTTAATTGTTACTGCCGGCTGTGGCTGGGCGCAGCGTGAAGGAGGGCCAATAGAAGAAATCCGACAGGGAGATATAGTATGGTTTACGCCAGGCGAAAAACACTGGCATGGGGCTACGGCAACTACAGCTATGAGCCATATTGCCATCCAGGAAAAGCTCAATGGCTCGCCTGTTGACTGGATGGAACAAGTAACAGACGAACAATACAGTAAATAATAATTCCGGGAGAATTAGCAGCCGCCTCGCCGCTTTATTGCAGGCGCTGACGCCATTGGCGCCGCAGAGCAGGTGGTTGCCGTTCTCCAGCAGCAAATCAATGCCTACCGCGACCTTTCGACGTCCCTTGCCTATGATGAATAAACCTCATTGATCGCAGTATTCTCCTAACGATATGTAGTTTGGTATAAACTCTGAATAAACAGAATGGGGGCATATGACAAATTGCACTTTTAAGCAAATTCCAATTGCCCCGAACTTCAGGTCGGAGGTTAAAATAAAAACTTGTCGGCTTTAGCCAAAACTTGCTCGCATTGGGTATTATTCATGTTGTGAATTTCGGCTAAAGCCAACCTATTATTTATCATTCCCCGACCTAAAGGTCGGGGCAATTGAGTAAAAAAGTGCAATTTGTCATTCACCCCAGAATGGAGATGACTAATAAATTTATAACTTTACATTCAAATAGTACAGAGTGCTTACAAAGGAAGAACATATAAAATATTGGGTAAATGGATCAAAAAGAGATTGGCGGACGGTAACGCACATGTTCGCGACCAAAGATTATTTGCCTGCGCTTTTCTTCTCCCATTTATTGTTAGAAAAGTTGTGTAAGGCACATTGGGTAAAAGATAATTCTGGCAACACACCACCGAAAATACATAACTTGCCAGGCCTGGTATTACAAACCAAACTGCAACTCACGAATGAAGAAATTGATTTTTTGAGAGACATAAATCAATTTCAGATTGAAGGAAGATATGCTGACTATAAGGACTTACTGTATAGAACATATAAGGCTGATAAAACGAAATCAATACTTGACAAGGTAAATACAATGCGATTATGTTTACTCAAAAAACTGTGATCAACCGTTTAAAAAAGCTGGCAGTTGAAATAAAGGAATCCGGGATACACCTTAACAGGGTTGTTCTGTATGGTTCCTATTCCCGGAATGAGCAACATAAATGGAGCGATATTGATGTGGTATTGGTGGCGGATGAATTTAAGGGTATCGGATTTGAAGATGTACATCTTTTATCTAAAGTTTTAAGAAAATACGATGGAATGAACCTGCAACCACAAACCTACAACACCAAAGATTTTTCTCCTGATAAAGACCCCTTTGTAAGTGAAATTTTAAGGACGGGAATTGAGATATAGGATTATGCCGGACTGTTGTTTTTTTTGTTATTTTTGGAAGGCTACAGATTATCGGCGATAGGTATACCTCTGGTTCTCGCTCTCAGTGCCTTTTTGTATCTTTATTTTGCACACAGATATTTTTTATGAGATTCCGAAAAATAATTAGATGGCTACCTATAATACTGACTACAGGCATTTTATTATTTATTTCTTATTGGATAGCTTCAACAGGGATATTTGCAAGCTCAAGTAAACATGAGCTTATTGACAACTATACTAAAAAGGAAAGGGAAATTTTCAAACTAAGGAACTATTTCAATTCAATAGTTCCTCCCGGTTTTTCAGTTTACATAGAATTCGGAAATGATAAAAAAATTGACTTCCTTGTTTATGAAGGAGCCTGGGATATAAATAACAGGAATTATGGTTTATTCCAGCAATGGGATATAAATCCCTATGATTACAAAGAACAGCCGATGACTCATAATGACAGTTCGGAGTATTCACCAAAAACAAAATCATTAAACCTTGTGAAACAAAAACTCGGCTGGAATGATGCGACCTTTCGAACAATTAAAAACATGTTAGATAAAGCAAATTGTATTTCGGTAAGTAATGGAGACCCAACAGAAATAGGATTTGCAAGGAGCGGGATGGGCAAATACTCATATCAAGTTTTCAATAACCCTCTGTCTGACAGTCTGAAAAAAGAGTACAATGACAGCTGTACCTATATATTTTATTGTCGGAACGTGGTTCTGGAATATGAAGGTGGAGCAATTGGTGCGCAATGCTTTCCTGACAAATAATGTACATGTTCTTCGTTGAGTATAATGTTCCAAATAATAAAAAATGTAGTTTGGCGTAAACTGTTTATTAAATGACAGAAGGTTTACTGCGTTCTCAAGGGAGCCGGGTGGCTATTCCAAATGAGAGGGAGTTATAGTGTAAAATACCGAATCAATAAAAAACAGAGTTTCTGAATTAACGATTACATTTTCATCGTGCATATCCTCGAGGATCAGCCCCAATTCCTGATGAATATAATCATTTCGCCGGGTGTTTTTAAATCCATTGAACTCCAGTATTTTTTTTATATCATTTAACTCAACCTGGGCGTCCGATAAGATAAATGATTGCTGAAGCACAGCATATAAAGTATTTTCTTCTTTCAAAAATCCCAATAAATTATACGCTGTGTTTTCAAATATGAGATTATGCAGAAGGATACTATTGAAAAATTCAAGCCATGTGGCATAATAAACCGTCTCATTAAACTTGATTACATGGCGATTGTCGGGATGAAGATACACCTTAGCTTCCCCGCCTCGCGTGAGGTATCGGTTTTCCCCAAGGCGATTTGTGTACCATAATTGATTTTGGGTACAATATGCTTCTATAAAGAGCGCCTGCTCTTCTTTAATGATTGCGTTACTTTCGAAATCTTTTTTAACCGTTGTACTTGTTGCAAAGCGGCTGCATAATGAATTTCTGATTGTTGAGCAATGATCTGGCTGCCCCTCAATGATAGTTCCTGAAGTGATATTTTCAATTTTATGTCGGGTATCATCTGGTAACATTTATTGCAAAAATAAGAAAACTGAATTGATTAACCGAACTGTTAATTTTGAGAAGACTAATGGCATCGTGGCTAATAATACGACTTACCCGAAAGTACAATAAAACAGCAATTTAATCGTTTGTACAACCACAACAATCTTTAGCTCCAATGACCTCTAAGAACATCTGTTTAGCGTTACTTTTTGTTTTTGGGCTTGGCCTTCCGGTATCTTGTTTTGCATGGGAGCCGAGCGTGTCAATTTTAGGAAACTATACGATAACCAAGAACGACGATGTTGTAAGATCAGGGATGTTCGGGGTGCAAAACCGGAAAGTGAACCTGGGCTTTGAGTTTACCAATAAGTTTTACCTGCATAATGATTATTTTATCAGGGCGGGGTTAAGGTATAGTACCTTCCAAACCACTGTTAACGGACAAAACCAGGTATCGGTGCTTTTCGATATTCCCTACCATATATTGTGGGCGTGCGGGTATGCAAATTATGCTATCCCTGTTCAATTCGGGAAAGATTTTGTGACCAAAAGCGGCCATAAAGGTGATTTTTATGCAGGGGCGTCGGTGGGCATCATCACCATCTCCTCTGCCACAGCGGGAGTGTCCACGGACGCTTCAGCCAATGCAAAGACCTCGGATACAATAACCACCAACATCCTGAATTTTGGCGGCCCGTTTCCTGCGTACTTCCTCGCAACTGCCGACTTTGGCGCCAGTTACCAGCCCTTTAAATCCGTGCCCAGGCTTAGTATGGGTTTTGTATGCTCCATACAGTTGAATAAGACAAAACCCTACTCCTACCAGGCCACAGTTAATGACACCCACGGCAATGTATATACCTACGATATGCAGCACCAGCAGCAATTTACCAACTGCGCTGTTTTGGTCAGCTATAAATTGGGAAAGCTGCAACCATCGGCCAAAAGGAAGCATGTTTTACCGTTCTCCACACAGCACTTTTAGTTTAGCTTACTAAAGCATTCCTGTAAATAGGGTCTCTGCTGATATGTCCTGCTTAGATTTCAAGGCTTCTGTATTTTTTCGGATGCAGGGCATTTATTGAAAACCTATAAAAATCCATGCACTTGTTTTTTTTACCACGAAGGCCACAAAGAAATCCACAAGGGTCACAAAGCTCACTTTGTGTCCTTAGTGGTTCAACTTCGTGTACTTTGTGTTTATTTTCACTACACCTTGACTTAATCAGCAGACCCTAATCATGGGCCAGAGGCGATAGTTTTGATAGTTCCAGCACAGCATGTTCCACTTCTTTCACAATCTCATCCACATCTGTAGATTTGCAAAAAGCAGGTTCGCCAAAAATTACGTAAGAATCAAAAGGCACCAAAAGTTTTTCGCCTTTAGGGAGTATTCTGCCCATAGCGGTCATATAAACCGGAATGTAGGGGATATGAGGGTGCAGGCTTAGAATTATACCTATGCCTTTTTTGAATTGCTGCATTTTCTGGGGTTCGCCTCTTGAACCCTCTGGGAATAAAATAAGAGACTCCCCTTTTTCCAGCACTGTGTTCATCAATTCAATGGGATTGGGGCCGTCTTCGGTATGTTTTCTCTGTATCAGTATTGCATTTACAAACAGCTTTGTAAAAAAAGCCATTTTGGGCGACTTCCCAAAATAGTCTCCCGCTGCAACAGGGTGTGTACTTGTTAACCGGGACATGGGCAATGACGACAGCAGCGCGGCGGTATCCACATGGCTGTTGTGGTTAGATACTATAATAAATTGCTTATGCTTTTTTAAGGCTTTCCGATTAATATATTTTACCCCGACGATCAGTATAAGAATGGCGCGTAGTAGTATGCAATAAATTACTGCCAGGAATGATTTTCGCATTTTTTTTACAAATTAATTTGTCACGAATAGTACATATTATAAACCAGGTAAAAGAAGGTTGGGGCCGTCATGGAAAGTGAATCTATCCGGTCTAAAATGCCCCCATGCCCCGGAATGAGTGTACCGGTATCCTTTAAGCCAATATCTCTTTTTAAAGCAGAAACAACAATGTCGCCGATAAAGCCGGCAAAGGCCACTATAAAACTTACAATTATTGCCTGTATTTCATTAAAGGGCGTCAGAAACCTTAAAAAATAGCCGATCAAAGTGGTTGTTAATATACCACCAACAAACCCCTCCCATGTTTTATTCGGGCTGATCTTTGGAATGATCTTATGCCTGCCTAATAGTTTCCCCCAGGTGAACTGGAAAACATCATTTATCTCTGTGAGAAAAACTACAAATAATAACAAGCCCCTTCCGCCTGCATGAAAGCCGGGCAGCGGGGGCAGTTTTAATAAATAGGCCAAATGGCTGATGGAGAAAACAGTAAGCATTAACTGGGCAGGCAAAACACCCATGGAACGTCCAATATCTGTTGTAAATCCACGAATGACGAGCATAAACGGGATCCATACATTCATAATAACGGGAATGAAAATTATAAACAGGTTGAACCAGCCTTTATAAGCAAAGAAATACTGTACCGGGATGGCGAGGTAGGACCAGATAATAACGCGCCTGTCTTCTTCCCGGATATTTTTACTGATAGTAGCTAATTCACGCAGCGCCGCAAAAGACAACAGCCCGAATGCAATGAAGGATACAACTGGGTGGATGACGGTTGACAGAACAAATATACCGGCCATCACCCACCACGACTTGGTGCGCATTTTTAACTCTGCCAGGTTTGCTTTTGGGTTTATTTTACCCCATATATAAAACAGCAAAGTGGCAACGATCAGCAATCCTAAAATTATCGCGATGATGTATATTACTTCTTTGTTGGCGAGAAATTTCTCTGAATGAAAATAGTCCATATTATTCCTGGTTTAGTGTTTTATGAATCCTTGTTGCGGTGCTGAATATTGCTAACAGTATGATAAGTATAAAAACATAGTTGAAGTACCCTGTGGCTTGCGGAACAAACAGGCAAATAACACTTAATAAACCAACTACAAATGCCCTGTCGCTTTTTCCCATTGGCCCCTCATAGCGCCTTACCCCCGACACCGCCTTGCCCAGGATACCAGCATACTCGTTGATAACAGAAATAAAAATGAACAACAGCAACACATACAGGTTTAACTGGAATAATTTCAAGAGCGGGAAAAACATCAAAACATCAGATACCACATCTCCTATCTCATTCAATACTTCTCCTGCCTTACTTTGCATATTGTAGGTACGCGCCATCATGCCGTCAAGTGCGTTTAATGCCATGCGGACGAAAAGGGACGCAGGTAAAAGAATAAAAGCTGCCCCATAGGGATGGAGCCAGATAAGCACGCCGGTAGCCACGGAAAGAATAACGGACATCCACGTTATGGCGTTTGCAGAAATGCCCATCTTGTGCATGAATACCAGTAATGGTTTTAACAGTTGCTGGAATTTCGGTTTAATATTATATACGGAGATCATTTTCTATAATTAATCGGTTAATGATAGATTTACGTCAAAAGGTTTCCTGCGCAGGGTATCAGCGAATTTATGATTTGCAATAAAATAAAAAACCTCGTTCCCTGCAATATCAAATCTGGAATACATTTCATCATGGTTCAGCAGGGCATAAAACTCATCGTTGCAGGGTTGGTGCAGATCTGCAAAATTCCAGTTTATGGGGCCTGGAGCCATCGCAGATTTTTTATGTTTAATGAAGATATTCGTGGCCTTGCTCTCAATAATTATCCCTTTATATATTTTTGGCGCCAGGATCGGCGGATAATCTGTTTCGGAAAATTCCTTCATTATTTTTCCATATGCTAACCTGATTAAAAAAGGCATATCGTGTACCAGCGCATAGGGCGCGCGCTCCTGGAACGGGCTTCTGTCGTATATAATAGTGGAAATATTATTGTCAGGGTTTTTATTGATCCAGTCGTTTATGGTCCAGGAGCCAATAATATAGGCATAAACATGGAGCTTTTTGTACTCTTTTAGTTTGTGCCTGGTAATGAACCTGTCCAGGTTTTCTACGCTGCCATTGATAGATTTCCGGGAGATATATTTTGGTATATAAATATCGTAACCTTTCCCGGAGAAAAATTCCGCTATTCTTTTTGTACCGTGAAGTTTTGATGCAAAACCCGGTAAAATAAGCATAGCCTCTCTTTCGCTTTTGGGAACTGCTGAATGCCCGGTATAGATATGCCCCTTTGTTTTTGCAAACAAAGAAAGACTAAAAAGGATACAGATAGTGGCCAGATAAATCTTCATTGCGAATGATTTTAAATCTTCATTTTTTATAAAAAGCCCTGCTAAAAAACCTCACCGAGATTCATAAAAATTCCCCTTGAACCCTTTATCCCGTAGCCGTAATCAATAGCAGTATTTGTTCTTGAAAATTTATTGAATTTTATTCTTAAACCTGCACCACAAGCCGGGATAATGGTTTGAAACCTGTTGGTTGACTGCTCCGTGAAGGATTGCGCATTGGCAAAAACCACCCCACCCAGGAAGCCATTATTAAGTATGCCAAAACGGTATTCGCTTTCCAGGTAAGCCATATTTGCTCCCCTGAACCGGCCTACTACATAGCCCCTGCCGCTGTTATAATTAGGATCACCACCTGTACTTGGCAACATGAGGTAAGGCGTTTTCCCGGCAAGGGTAAACCATTCATAGCTCCAGAAAGCAAGTACATTCTGTGAATTGGCCGATAACTTTATGTACTTACGAATATCAGCTACAAGAGATTGCCAGTTATCCGTACTTCCAAATATAGTCATATTGGGACGATAGACCACATTTACAAAATTGCCCTTTTCCGGGTTAATAGAATTTCTTCTTGTATCGTACAGGAAGTTTAAAGTAAACCCGGACGCAAATTCTGTCTTGCTGAATCCATAATTCTGAAAGTCTGTAGTATTGCTTCCCGGAGTAGCATCTTTTATATTCCAGTAATAATCGAGGCTGTAACCTATGCCGGTATATATATCCGGCGCTACTTGCCTTAGTAATGCCTGGTGCAGTTTTATTGTGCTGTAATCAATAAGGTAACCATCGCTTGAAGTTGTGAAACCACCTAATCCATAATCGTAAGAAGGATAATACAGGTATCGCCAGTCGAATATTATATCGTATTTGTTGTTCCTGGTCCATATGTTTGTTTGAAGCGGAACTATAGCCTGTTTATATTGGGTATAGACAATGCCGGAATATATACTGGAGGCATTTGCTTCACTGTTTGTATAAAATGAGGCATTAGCCACAATAAGCACGGAAAACCCTGTGGATAGCGAATAGGTTAGGCTGGGCAATGGCCCTGCGATCCTTAATTTACTGGGTATAACTTTATCGGTGTCCCCGGTTCTGTTCCCTTTTGTTTTATGCAGTGCATTGCCTGCCATGTCTATTATGTCGCGCTGGGCGCCATAATTGATGGCTGCTTCATGTGTTCCTGATGAAGTATCAGTGGTGCCATTTTGTGCTATGCCTGTGTAGGATAAAAAAAGCATGAAGATTAAAATCCGGGCATTTTTCGTTTTTTTGGTTACCCGTTTTTTTTGTGACGAATCATTTATAGCCGATAACATCAACAAAAGGCTAAAGAGAATTGAATTTGTTTTTATCATGCGGTTACATTTGAAAATCATCAGGAACAAATGTATAGGCCGGCATATTAGCGTCAATTGACAAAAGTCAAATAATAAACTGGAGCGGTGTTATTTGATATTTGTCAAATGGGGGGTTAGGATAAAACAAAAAAAGGTTCCGATTGCCCGGAACCTTTTTTGTACTGACCATCAGATTTTGAAACTGACAATTACTCTTTTACACACTTCTGTACGTTGTTGCTATTAGCTCCTTTGAGCGTAAGGAAATATAGCCCGGCCGGTAATGTTTTTATATCAACGATGGTATTGTTTGCAGCCAATTGTCCTTGTACCAATACCTGGCCCAACTGGTTGGTGACTATGTAGGAATTGTATGCGTTTTGCGTTATTGTTATAACCAGTTCATCTGTTGCGGGGTTTGGATAAATGGTGGCTTTGTTTGCAACGGTTAATTGCTGGCTTGCCGATGGGGTGGTAGCAGTATAAGCAAACGCACAATTGACTACTACCGCCTGAGTATGCTCACCAAGCTGGGCGTAAAAAATGTTGGCGCCCTTGTGAAAAAAGGGATATAGATTGGGTTGATTGATTAATTTTGCAATATTGTTTGTGTTCTGATTTTTAGAAAAATGTTCTTTAATTCAGAATAATGTTTTATTTTTGCGAACGAATCAGGGATACTAATGGTTATCATTTCAAAAACGATACTTAACGATTTTTTCAAAGAGCATCCTGATTCGGAAACTGCTTTAACTAAATGGTATAACGAAACCAAAGCTGCTGACTGGAAAGATTTCAGCGATTTGAAAAGAACCTTTAATACTACAGATGCTGCCGGGAACGACCGGTATATCTTTGATATTAAAGGCAACCAATACCGGTTGGTTGCTTTGATTATTTTCGGAATAAGAACCGTATTTATCCTGTTTATCGGAACACATAAAGAGTATGACAAAATTGACGCATCAAAAATCCAATTTGCAAAGTAGCAGAATTATGAAACACACAATAACATCCAAAAAGGCTTACCATGAAACAATGGTAGCTGTTTATGAATTAATGAATAAAGGCGAGGCCAATCTTACTAAAAAAGAGCTAAATAATCTTGCTGCAAAGGCAGAAGCCGCTGAAGAATATGAGGATAGTGTATTGGGATTAAAACCTGTTAAAGCGCCACAGACTATACCGGCGTTGATAGAACAAAAAATGTATGAAAGTAAAATGAGCCAGGCAGCCCTTGCGATAACGCTTGGCCTTGGCAAATCGAAATTGTCTGAAATACTAAATGGCAAAAGGAAGCCGGATGTACCATTCTTAAAAGCTCTCTATAAAAAACTGAATATTGACCCTGCTTTTTTATTGGACCATGCGTAAGAATATGAAAGAGGAGAGTTGGAGAGCGGTTAATACCGGATTGTTGTTTTTCTTTATTTTTTGGAAATTAATGAGTAACCAGGCAAATAAACACACCCACAAAGTACAAACTGGCATCGTAACTATTGAGGGTATTGAAAAAG
>Ga0206818_1038_pt1 | contig 42626 bp, 39 predicted proteins | sample Alteio_BWOrgCont_86_FD_152881 | JGI IMG/M metagenome (GOLD analysis project Ga0206818, IMG submission 152881) | Enriched cells from forest soil in Barre Woods Harvard Forest LTER site, Petersham, Massachusetts, United States -... | ecosystem: Environmental > Terrestrial > Soil > Temperate forest >...
AGCGCAAGGATACAAAGTAAGTGGTGCATGATCAGGACATTCAAATGGCAATCCATTTATAGTATAAATTGCAGCATCCCCTGAAATTACTTTACTGGCAACTGTATCCATTAACGTATATATGACATAGGCGGGATCGTAAGGCATAATGCTACCAAAAGCGCTGCTGCTCTCAATAACATCGCCAACATTCCAATTATTAAGCTGTTGTTCATTGGGATTAATAAAGTCTGTTAATGTAAACAAAGTAATTGTTTGGTTAGGTGCAATAGGAATGCCTGCATTGTTATTTATGTTATAAGTAGTGCATGTTGACCTGTCTAAAAAGAAATCCAACCCTAACCTGTAAATCGAATCCGGTTTGTGGTATGGGAAAGTATATAGGTCAAACACCTGCACAAAACCATTGTTCTTGCTAAGAATTACCTGGAAACTATCTAATGGGTCAGATGTAACAATCCCGGAAGTATTATTGGCAGTGATCAATATTGTTTTTACAGAATCAGGTACGCCGAGAATCGTCATGGTATCATTTGCCAGCATGGTAGCCTTGTAATACAAGCTGCTCGAATCCTTATAAAATACCCAGCTATCACCAATGTTGGCTTGTGTTTTAATAATTACAGAATCATTCCAGTAACTGTCAAAAATAAAAGTTCCATCGCTTAACTGCAACACTCTTTTCCCCAACCAGCTACCGCCGTTTGGATCTAAAACAGGCATAACCATAGAACTGCCAATATCATATGCCCCCCTCGGTGTATGAAAAGGATAATAAACTATAGTGTCTCCACTCGTTTGCACAGAATCAATCCGTATTCCACGCAGGTAACCATTCCCATTCATAAAAAAATGCTTGACACCACTTTGCAGGCATTGGTAATTCTGGCCGTAACCGGTGGAGAATTGAATAAGAAGAAAAAAAGACAGCAGGGATTTCTTCATAGGGGCAATTTTAGATTGGTCAATTGCTACTATAAAAATAAAGCAAATACTTCGTAAATATTGAAATTTATTTTTTGAAAATCACCTCACCTCGACAAAATTGTTGTAGTCATTTGCAACTTTTGTCATAACTTTATTGCAAAGTGTATGGTTATGAATCCTGAAATAGATTTAAAAATAGAACTTGTCCCGGTAGTTTTGCACGACAAAAAAACGGGTCTCTATGTGGCTTATTACGAACAATTTCCGAGAGCTTCCGCCTCCGCTAAAACTATACAGGAAGCAAAATCCGACTTGAATGAAATATTTTCTGTGATGCTCCGCGAAAAAAAGGAAGAAATAAACAAACAGATCATTGATGACTATTTTGCCAGCCAGACAAAAAAATTCCAAAGAGTTAAAGACGTTGATGTAAGAATTTTCGCATGACAAAAATCGAATTCAGGTAATGGATTACTGATAATGATTGTTCTTTTGAGCCAATAGATGGTGTTAATCATACTGGCCGGTTGGTGTTAATCATACTGGCCGGTCAGTGAGAATAGTTAACAATACGCACAGATGGGCATATTATTATTTCAGATTGCCGATTGATGAAAATGAAATGCCCGATTTTCAAATCTGCCAGGCATGTGATATGTTGCATATACCTCCGCCGCCAGAAGTAAATTGTATCACTGATTAATCCCTCTCGTCCCTATATGCAATGAATAGCCGGCAGTCCGTTTGTAACGCACGTTTATACCCTCCCCAGCACCTGCTGCAACTCCTTTGCCTGCACCACGCCCGATTGCCGCCATTTTACCTGCCCTTGCTTAAAGATGATAAGTGTGGGTACGCTCTGAACCCCGAACTGCCCGACAACGGCAGTATTTTTATCCACATCAATTTTCAGGATGGTCACCTTATCGCCGAGCGCTGTTTTTAGCTCATGCAGTATGGGCGTCATCATCTTGCACGGGCCACACCAGGTGGCGTAGAAATCCACCAAGACTGGCTTATCTGATTGTATTATCTCGCTAAAACTCATAAACTCTTAAACCCCTGTCCCCTGAAGGGGGACCACAATTTAGCTATAAATCTTTATACCAGCCCTGGTTTGCAATTTGACAATTTTGTTATTGTTTTTTTTGGTAATAAAGAGAAGCCCCTTTAGGGGTTTGGGGTTATTGATAATTGAGGGGAAGCCCCGGAACAAGGTCCCGATTTTTCATCGGGAGGGGTTTGGAGTTTTGGGGTTTCTTTTCAACGATTCCAGCATTTCATCGGTCATTGCCTCCGTATATATTCCTGCGCCATTTACCAGCACTCCCTTTATCCCATATTTAGGGCAGGAAATAGCATAAACCGTAGCCTCGTCTGCCGGGTCGCTGTCGCCTTCAAAACGGTAAACTTTATCAATCACAAATTCGTTGTGGAATACGCTGTAATGACCGTCGCGGCATTGCAGGCAGTTTTGCTGTAGGTTAAAGTCTTCAACATACCCATCCTTTCGCAGCAGGTTTATTACTTCAGTTACCGTTGTCATTTCTTCCATGCTGCAAAGTTAATTGTTCTTTAGGAACGATCATTCAGCCATTAAGCAATTTGCACATTTCCACATTACCCACATTTCCACATTACCCACATTTGCACATTATAATTGAGCATTTGCACATTTCCACATTTATCACATTTCCACATTATAATTGAGCATTTGCACATTTCCACATTTATCACATTTGCACATTATCATTGAGCCATTAAGCTATTCAGCAATTGAGTCATTATCAAAGGTTCTTCTCCGCAATAAAATTCAGCCCGAAGAAAAAATATTCCCTGCGCAGCCCCTTACCTGCCTGTATATGTTGCTCTTTTTCCAATAATTTTTCGGGGTCGGAGAAACGATAATTGAATGGAAGGAAGTACCTGATATATTGTGTGCTGCCCCCTTGCAAATGAAACCCGTTTTTCTTAAACAATTGCTCCCAACTGTCAAGGCTCCTTATGTTTTCATTCCCTATCAGTATATCCTTTTTCAGCTTCTCGTCCCATATGGTAATGATGCGTTTGTTGCCCCGGTATTTATATAGTTTCAGGCGTTGTATCAGGTTATTGCCGTTTTCTTCTACCGCGAGTATTTTGCCATGCCGTTTCAGGCTTTCATTAAATATCTGCAACGCCTCGTCTATAGGCTCCAGGTGGTGCAATGTATCCTGCACTATTATCCAGTCGTAGCTGGCGGGCGGAGGGCGGTTATCAAACAGGTTTTCGTAGGTGCAGGTGAACAAAGAAGTGTCTCCGTATCTGCTCCAGTACTCTATACGTTTCTGCACCGTATCATAGTAAAATTCCAGCGTGGTACCATACGTCTTTATGCCATTCATAGCCAGGAACAGGCAGGTAGTGCCATAGCCGCAGCCACAGTCCCATATATCTTTTGCGGCGCTGACGCTATCCACTAAGTGCTTCTTTATATACCGCAGCCGTTGTAAAAAATAATTCCGCCTGAAATGCCACGACGACTGTTTGCCCAGGAACTTATAATAAGGCTGCATTTCGGTATGCACTTCAAGTTCTTTGACCATCAGTTCAAAAAACTGCTCAGGTGACATCATTTTTAAAAATAAAAAAGTAAAATTAAAAAATTAAAAAGCCCGCCAAAAGTAATAAGTATAGCTAAGAAAGCCTAACCAAATAAAGAACGCCACGCAAAATACGTGGCGTTCTTTATTCATGTGTATTATATTACTTATGCAATTGAGCCATCGAACAATTCAGCTATTGATCATTTGCACATTTCCACATTATCGCATTTTCACATTATCATTGAGCCATTGCGCCATTCAGCAATTCAGACATTGAGCATCTGCACATTTCCACATTATCGCATTTTCACATTATCATTGAGCCATTGAGCCATTGCGCAATTCAGCAATTCAGCTATTATACAGCCAGCGCTTCCCGTATCCGGCCTTCCATTTCGTCCATCATCTCCGGGTTATCAAAAAGGAATTGCTTTACCGCATCCCTGCCTTGCCCTACCTTGCTGTCGCCATAGCTGAACCATGAGCCGCTTTTTTGCAGTATGCCCAGTTCCACGCCCATATCTATGATCTCCCCAACCTTGCTGATACCCTCGCCGAAGATTATATCAAACTCCACCTGGCGGAATGGCGGCGCTACCTTGTTCTTCACCACCTTCACACGTGTGCGGTTACCGCTGGCCACATCGCCGTCTTTTATCTGGCTGATGCGGCGTATATCAAGACGCACAGAGGCGTAGAATTTTAAGGCGTTACCACCCGTAGTGGTTTCCGGGTTACCAAACATTACCCCTATTTTTTCACGTAGCTGGTTGATGAAGATGCAGCAACAACCCGTGCGCGATATGGTAGCCGTGAGCTTGCGCAACGCCTGGCTCATAAGCCGCGCCTGCAGTCCCATCTTGCTTTCGCCCATTTCGCCATCCAGTTCGCCCTTTGGCACCAGCGCCGCCACCGAGTCTATCACCACCACGTCCACTGCCCCGCTCGATATAAGGCGGTCAGCAATTTCCAGTCCTTGCTCGCCATAGTCGGGCTGCGATATGATGAGGTTGTCCACATCCACGCCAAGTTTGCGGGCATAGCTTGCGTCAAACGCATGTTCGGCATCTATAATAGCGCAGATACCACCCTTCTTTTGCGCCTGCGCAATAGTGTGTATCGCCACCGTTGTTTTACCCGATGATTCAGGGCCATATATCTCCACTATACGCCCGCAGGGCAGGCCGCCCACGCCCAGCGCCACATCCAGCCCTATGGAGCCGGTGCTTATCACATCCATCTTTTCTTTTTGCTTGTCCCCAAGCATCATCACCGACCCTTTACCATAGTCCTTTTCGATCTTGTCGAGGGCCAGTTTCAAAACTTTCATTTTTTCGTCTGCCATATTCGTTACTGTTTTAGCCATAAAACTTTTATCAAAAATAAACCAAAAACCCACACCATTTCCATTTTCCAAAAGAAGATATCCACAATTTTTAAAACAGGTAAAACCCTTTACTACACTGCATTTGAGACCATTTTAAGGAGTATTTTGTTGGTAAGTCTTGTATAACGGCTGGATGGCTTAATGGCTGGATGGCTCAATTTGGGGTGGATTTGGGGTTTTTTGTGTTTCGGTTTTTGGTGCTGCCTTATCCTAATGTTACCTATGATTAATATGTTTGAATAGTTCTACTTTACCAAGTTAGTTAGCTCCCTTTATTGCGCTCAATGTCGACAAGCCTTTGAGCATGTCTATGCTTCATTTGAGCCATTAACTCATCAAAGGTAGCTCCTTTTTGGGTATAGAGTTTAATAAACACTTCTCGGATATCGTAAGATGTAAGCAGCGGATGTTCATTCTTAAACACCATTTTTTCGGTCAGTACAAACTCCAGCGATAGCATCACCAAAGCAATGTGATGATGCCATGCCAGCCAGCCTCTTACCTGGTATTGACTCATGCCCATTTCCTGTTTTGCATCCTGAAAGGAGCGTTCCACAAAATACCGTTGCGATTGCATTTGTGCCAATTCGGTATTCGTATATTCATCTTCTGCCGCGTTACTGAAAGCATATTTTACTTCCACACCATTCATAGTATTTGTTTTGCGCATTAGCAGCAGCCGCTCGCAACAGGAGGCTGCTCCTTTCTCCCAAGTATATACCTTCCTGACGTGGGTCATGCAGCGTAGCGGGCCTTTTGTGCCTTGGCGGACCACAACCTCTTCCCATCCCTCTTCGGGTATAGTTTCTATCAGTTTCCTTACTTCCACAGATTGCCCATCACATTTGTATGCAGAAGGCTTACGGCCCCTGCCGTCTTTAGCTTCAGGTACACTTATCAATGGAGGCTGCTCATACACCCGTTCATTGCTATGTATCTCTACTACAAACAGCAACCTCATTTCATCAAGGCTGCCAAGAAAATGAGGAGCATTGCCATAGAGCCCGTCTGCGCCAACAAAATCAAACTTTACGCCGTTTTCTTTTTGTCGTCTGACAATTTCCACAGCCAGCTCTGGTTTCGTTTTATAGGTTCTGAAGTTTTTGGGTATGCCTGCTTTCTCACACCGGCCCGCATCTTCAGTCCATTCTTCAGGCAGATAAAGGGCAGCATCTATAAGTCCATAATAGTTTTGAGTTGATAAGCCACCATATACTGCTACCTGGCCATTGTCCACTTTGCCGATTGTACCACAATATTGCCGGGCTACGCCAACCGATTTTTTCCCTTTTTTCAAATGGGAACTTTCATCAATGAGCAAACCGACTTTGCCCATACCTTCCATGGCATCGCTGGTTCCTTTAGCAACAGAATCAAATGCCGGACGCCATTGCCAGGGTGATTCACTTATAAAATGTTGTATCTGGTGGTATTGACTGTCTGCAACCCGTTCGCACATACGTTCAATATTCGCTTTTTGTCCTTGAAACAAACCCTTTGCATATTGGAATGCTAACTCAGGCTTATGATGAGTTGCTGTCCGGAATATATCCCGGCCGGAGAGAAATTTTTTAAACCGGCTTTCCTCGCCGGGGTAGTTCCCTGAATTGTCATTTAGTATGTTTTATCTATTGAACAGCATTATTTTATAAGTAGCAAATATACGACAATAATACGAAATTACCAAAATTTTTACCAACTATTTTTTGCTTTTTTAACTTGGTAAAGTAGAAATAGTCACTCAATTTTAATAAATTGAATAAATCCTTGAATGGATCACTTTTTGAAAATAGATGGGACAAAAAAATATTCTGGGGGATGATTAGACATTCACCTACATATGCCTTTCTAAAAGATAGACTTCACGAAAAATTAAAACCATTTATAAATGACTGCATTCATGGAAAATAAGTTACCGCCACCCGCTCCTTATCATCATGCACAGGGCACGCATTGAAATTTCTAAACCCGAAGGGTTGATATTATTGTAGTAAATGGGATAAAAATCCCAATAAACCCCGAAGGGGTGATATTATTTTCCTATACTTGAGCGAATAATGCCTCACCCTTTCAGGGTTCTTCTGTAATTTGGCATTTTATTCTATAATAATATCAACCCTTCGGGTTTGTAATAATGAATAGATTGATTTAAAAATTTCACATTTGCACATTTTTCATTTTCACATTGCCTCTAAGTTTTACCTCACGTTTTATTACCAATACTTTCGTGGTGGTGTCTTTTATCTTAAAGCGTTCATCAATGCGTATGCCCGATACCCATGCTATGCGCTTGTTGCATTCCAGCAGGCGTATGTCTTCTTTATCATGCAGGGCTACTTTTTCATCAATTAGCAAGCGGCTTACTTTCTTCATTTTCATCTTCATGCCAAATGGGTACAGGTAATCGCCGGCGCGCCATTTGCGCAGCATAATGGGAAAGAGGATTGATTCCAGGTCCAGCCATGCTTCATTAGCGTCAGCGGGGATTGTTTTTGGCCTGTCCTTTACTGCAAATGAAAAAAGATACTTACCGGTATCAATAACACAGGGTGCGTTTTCCACCACAATAAAATCGGCAGTAGCTGCAGGCAGGGATGTGATGACCAGGAAATCGCGGTTGCGGATGATACGGTGGGTATCGGAGGTTATATAATGGCCGCTCTCGGCTTTCAATAAGTTCAAAACCTGGGGCGTTTGCGCGGCATTAAAACCAAAGGGTTGTATCAATTCGTAACAAATAGTATGCAGTGGCTGGCGGTGGCGTAATTTGAGTATCGGGATATAAAAATCCTGTCCCCGTTGCTGCAGCAGTTTTTTTCGTTCCTGCTCTATTGCCTTCCGGTACAGCATTTCAGCCTCCGCAAAACGGAGAATGCTCTCATTTACATTGGTAACCGCATTCGGGAAACTCTGCAAAACAGCAGGCACAATATTATGCCTTACCGCGTTTCTCAGGTAATCATCGGTAGCGTTTGAGGCGTCTTCCCGGTAGGGTACATGGTATTCTGCAGCATATGCTATGATCGCTTCTTTATTTGCAAACAACAGTGGCCTGATAATATGCCCGTTCTCCGGCAATATACCATGCAGCCCGCTGATGCCTGTGCCTTTAAAAAGGTTTATCAGCAAGGTTTCCACATTGTCGTCGGCATGGTGGGCAGTGACTATTTTAGCATAATGGTTTTCTTTCCTTATGGCCTCAAACCACTCATAACGCAGGTTGCGGGCGGTTTCCTGTGTGCCTTTTTTCCACTCCAGCGATTTCTGTTTTGTATCAAATTTTACCCCATTAAATTTCACCTTATTTTCTTCACACCAATCCCGTACTAACTGTTCGTCCAGGTCCGATGCTTCACCCCTTAACCCGAAGTTGCAATGCGCAACGGCAAAATTTATATTGCTTTTCAGAAACAGGTCGGCCATCACCATAGAATCGGCCCCGCCGCTAACCGCAAGCAAAACAGTATCTGCCGGGGAAACATATTGTTTCGCCGCCCAGTATTCTTTGAATTGATGAAGCAGGTTTTTCAATGCTATTGGTATATTTACATCGCTTGTAATCGTGATAAAATAGTGCATTACAAACGCAATGATTTAACACCATAACAAACTTCAACGTGTCATGGTTCGTAGTTCGACAAGCTCACTATGACAACGGCTCACCATGACAGGAATGCTATTAAGCTATGCAAGTTAATGCACAAATTTATGCCGTGCGAAATATAAATTAATAAACAAAGTCTTCATACGCGCTTTGCAGTTCGCTGTAGGAGTGCATGTCTTTAGCGGATTTCGCCACCTCCATTCCTTTCTCATAAATGCCTGTAGCGGCGTCCCGCTCCCCCACCCGCTCCAGCAATTTGGCAAGATGGTAATAAGTAGCCACGTACCCCGGATCATTGACGAGATTTATTTCAAAATATTTTCTCGCGCTTTCTTCATCTCCAGCTTTCACATATTCAAGCGCCAGGGCGTGGTTCAAAAAACAATCCTTCGGGGCGGCTATTAAAAATGCTTTTAGTTTTTCTATTCTTTCAGACATGTAATTTACCAGTTTGAAATCAATTGCGGGTATTTAATGCTTTCGGCAGCATAAGCAAAAATGGAATACAACGCTCCCAATGAAGCGTATAATAATTGTAGCCAAGCGAAATATTCCTGTAGTAACCTGGCCTGTGATCCCAATAATATCGTTCCGTATTTATAGCCCATGCTGATGACCCTAATTTAGCAGCAAGGAACCATTTTTCCAAAAGGCGGGCAATGCGGCCATTACCATCGGCAAAGGGATGGATCATAGCCACCCAAAGATGGATCAATGAGGCATAATAAAACACTTGTTTATAACTCAATTTACGATCAACAAGTATCGCAATATCTGCAAAAAGTTTTGTTACTTCCTGGTGTACAAGTTCCGGTTCAACTGCCAGATAAACCGGCCTGCCCGTATTGTTATCAAATACCCCAACCAGCGTTTTTCTGAAACTTCCTCTTTCTTTCTTCTTCAACAACGTCCCGGAAAGCATTTCATGCGCCGCAAGAAAATTTGCCTGCACCAGTTTATTAGCGGATGCAAAACGATAAGCGCTTGCCAGATCTTCTATTTCTTTGAATTCCTTTTTATGTGCGCCTGTCTTGTGTCCGCGATAATTCATAAAGGAATTGAGATCAAGTGAATTACCTTCTATTTTTGAAGAAAATAAAGAGGAGGCGATAATATAATACTCGAAATCTTCCGGGCTATAGGCCGCACGCGGTTTCAGCATCCTGCTTACCGACGCCCAATTTATCTTGCAGGCTATTGAATACTCTTTGATAAATTCAGACGATATTAGCGCCAACTTTTTTGCCATCCTGATTATCGCTTAGTGAGCTAACGTCAAACTTTACTTTGTTATCAATAACCTTGTTGTCAGCTTATTACCGGATTCGGAATTAATAAAGACTATGGTATATACCCCATTGGCGAGGCCATCCAGGTTCATCTGCTGGTGAGCGGTATTACAATCTCTTGTGGATACTACCCTGCCCAATACATCCATCAACTGTAGTTCGCCCTTTACATCCTGCATACCGGTTATATCCACATTCACTATGTTTAGCGCGGGATTTGGATAAGCCTCAATGGTTACGTTGCTTTCAGTAATATTAGCGACGCCTGCCGGAAAGTTAGTGGTGAAGTATTGTGTGAAGCCACAACCAAAATCATTATTGTAAGTACCCCCATAATTATAGCCATTCATGGGAATAGTTACACCACTCAGTTTTCTAATAAAAATATACCCCGATGTAGGCGGTGGGGTATAGTCGGCAAAGGCCCACCATTGCAGCCCATCGCAATTTACGGTGTCATAAATTTCAAATTTATATGGTGCCGGGCCTAAAGTAACGGTATCTGTGAAAGTAGTATTTACAGCTGCATTATATCGCTGCGCAACAATATTATTATAAGCGTCTGTGATCTGCCAGTAAGTTTCGCAATTACCGGTCGCCGGGTCGGTTTCACTGTTTGTCCTGAATTCTATCTTAAAAGTTACCGGCCATTGTGGCGCGGCCATAAAAGAAGACGTCATTGTATCATTGGTCTGGTCATTATCCGTTACACCATTTACCTGCAATATTTCTGCGGTAAAATTATGCGTACCTGTTGTGCCGGAAACTACACGCAGTTCCCACGGTTCGGGCAATACAATATCGGTATCTGCTAATGGCGCCAGGTTTCCTGTCCAGGTGAAAGATGCCGGATAAGTAGTGTCTATGAAATATTGAAAAGCAATGGAAGTAATCGGTGTGCTGCCTGTATTCTTCACATGAATGGTAGGCGTACCTGCTAAGGGATTTTCCCTGAAATGGTTTGGGTCAAGAGTTGGTGCAATTATTCCCTCAATGGAAGCGTCAAGCGTTTTGTTTATCGGGCCATAGTATATAATTGATGCTTCTGTAGTATAAATGCCAAGGCTGCCACTACCTGCATATGGATCGAACTGGATTGCCACATTATAAGAACTCCCGCCAACTATTCCGGGCAGAGGATGAAAATAATTATAAACCCTATCGCCGGGGCACCAGTTGGAACGCTGGTAAGGCCATGTACCCGATTGGGGGTATAATTCATTCAACCCGCAATTATTCCTCCATACCAATTGGGTGGCAACAGAGCCTCCGTTGAGCATCACCTGGTAACTATGCGGCATAAATTCACAGCAGCCATTGGCATCAGAGCCATGCCCGGTTGCAATAAATTTCAGGTCGGTAGTTTGTGTTCCTGCCGGGGCAGTTTCCGTCAACGCGGTAAAGTGTGTATTTATATCAAAAGAATCAAGATGGGCAGTATCTCCATAAGTAAAGCTGCCATGCCACAACCTTTGGATACCCAGAACATTCCTGTCTGGAATACCTTCGATAAAAGCAAATTTTATATTCGCGGTAAATCCGCCGGAATACCCGGAATAGAGCAAACGAATGGTAGCGCTGTTTTGCAACAATGCGGCATAATCGGTCACATCAAAAACATAAGGCTGCTGCCATGTCCAGGGAGTACGCGGCGCGCCTGCATTGGCATAAGGGGTTATCAGTCTTCCTAACTCAAGCGTATCTCCCCCCGGGGTCATCAGGTAGTTTTGTACGGTATAATCCCAATCGCCACAATAAGTAGAACCAGCGGGACACATATACTTGCCAAGCGTAACGATCATATATATCCTGCGATAAGTAAGGCCTGGGGCAGGGAAGGTAACCGTTGAGTCGAAAGTGCCATACCAGGTCAGGGTATCCACATTGGCCTGCACCCATGTAGTATCGCCCGGCGATGCTTTCGCAGATAAACTGATAACTAAACCGGCAAACAGAAAGTAGAGATATTTTTTCATTTATGTTATATTTCCATTAAATTCTAAATAAATTCACGTTAAGGAACGTTGCAGCAAATGTAGGAATAAGAATTGAATGTGATAACGTGAATTTACAAATAAAGGTGTTTCGGGGATTTCGGCTGCAAACCTTCAGCAACAATCATTTTAACAAACCTATTTTCAAGAAATGATAATCCGTTGCATATTTACAAGTACCTTTGCACCCTCAAAAAAAAGAATATGCCAGGTTTTACAGTTGCTATTGTGGGAAGGCCGAATGTAGGGAAGTCAACCCTGTTTAACCGTTTGCTGGAGCAACGTAAGGCAATTGTTGACGACCAGAGCGGTGTAACCCGCGACCGGCAGTATGGTATTGCCGACTGGAACGGCAAGATATTCAATGTAATAGATACGGGAGGTTTTGTAGCAGAGTCGGACGATGTGTTTGAACGGGAGATACGCAAGCAGGTGCATATAGCTATGGAAGAGGCCGACCTTATACTGTTCGTTTGCGATACCACTACCGGCATTACTGCACAGGATGAAGATATGGCCCATGTGCTGCGCCGCTCTTCAAAACCGGTGCTGCTGGTTGTGAACAAAGTGGATAACCAGGAAAGGGCGTTGTACGCCACAGAGTTTTACTCTCTTGGGTTTGATAAAACTTTTCTGCTGTCGTCAATATCCGGCAGTGGCACAGGTGAGGTGCTGGATGAAGTGGTATTGCACATAAAAGAAGACACAGAAGCCACCGAAACAGATAAGGACGGAAACCCGCTACCCAAGTTCGCTATCATCGGCCAGCCAAACGCGGGTAAGTCAACACTGCTGAACGCACTGATAAACCAGGAACGCACTATAGTTTCAGAGATTGCGGGTACAACGCGCGATACCATACATACACACTACAAGTTGTTTGGTAAGGAGTTCGTATTGATAGATACCGCAGGCATCCGCAAGAAGAAGAACGTACACGAAGACCTGGAGTTTTATTCGGTGATCCGCGCCATCAGGGCTATGGATGAGGCCGACGTCTGTATGTTGCTGATAGACGCGCAAAACGGCGTTACTGCGCAGGATGTAAATATCTTCAGCCTGGCCACCCGTAAAGGCAAGGGCGTGGTGCTGCTGGTGAATAAATGGGACCTGGTGAAAAAGGAAACCAATACGGCCCGCGATTTTGAAAAAGAAATGAAGGAGAAGCTGATGCCCTTTACGGATGTGCCGGTTATTTTTATTTCGGCAGAGGAAAAAACAAGGATATTCCAGGGGATGGAAAAAGCGCTGGAGGTATATGAAAACCGCAACAGGCGGGTGACCACCTCGGTACTGAACGAGATAATGCTGAAAGAGATAGAGCGCTACCCGCCGCCAATGTCGCGCGGGTACTCTATCAAGATAAAGTTTGTGCAGCAGGTGCCTACTGCCGTGCCTTCATTCGCATTCTTCGCCAATCACCCCGATGCTATAAAGGAGCCGTATAAAAATTTCTTAGAGAATAAAATACGCAGCCATTTTAATTTCAGCGGCGTACCTATGCGGATATTTATGAGGAAGAAGTGAGATAATTTGAAAATGTGGAGAATGTGGAAATTAATGTGAAAATGCACTCAATTAATGTGGAAATTAAAGAATGTGGAAATATGAAAATTGTACACAATTGCCAAATGGCTGGATGTGAATGTGAAAATTAAAGAATGTGAAAATTGAGTACCGCGACTATTTACTAAAGACCATCTACTAAATACTCACGGACTTACGACTTATTACTTACGACTTACGACTATAGTAGTGAAAACAAAAACACTAAAACAAGACAAGGTAAACATCATAACGCTGGGCTGCTCCAAGAATATGGTGGACAGCGAGGCCCTGGGCGGGCAGCTTAACGCAAATGGTATAGATGTGACCCACGAAAACCGCAAGCTGGACCACAACATAGTGGTGGTAAACACCTGCGGGTTTATAGATAAAGCGAAGGAAGAAAGCGTAAACACCATTCTGCAACAGGTGGCGCTGAAACGGGATGGCAAACTTGATAAAGTATATGTAACCGGCTGCCTGAGCGAACGCTACCGGCACGACCTGCTTAAAGAAATACCCGAAGTGGACGCATGGTTCGGCACAATGGAGTTGCCGCTGATCTTAAAGCAATTTAATGCCGACTATAAAGCGGAACTTATCGGGGAGCGGTTACTAAGTACACCCAAGCACTACGCTTACTTAAAAATATCGGAGGGCTGTAACCGCACCTGTTCGTTTTGCGCCATACCGCTGATGCGCGGTGGCCATGTGTCTAAAAGCATGGAAGAAATTATTACCGAAGCAAAACGCTTAGTGGCAATGGGTGTGAAGGAAATAATGCTCATTGCACAGGAGCTTACTTACTATGGCCTTGACATTTATAAAAAACGCGCCCTGCCCGACCTGCTGAAACGCTTATCGGATATTGAAGGGCTGCACTGGATACGGCTGCATTATGCGTACCCTTCCAAATTCCCGCTGGAAATACTTGATGTAATGCGGGAGCGCGATAACATCTGCAATTACCTCGACATGCCGTTACAGCATATATCCAACAATATGCTGATGGCAATGAAGCGGCAGATAACAAGGGAAGAAATAACCGACCTCATAGCCAATGTGCGCGACCGGGTGCCGGGTATTTGCATACGCACCACGCTCATTGCCGGCTTCCCCGGTGAAACACGCGATGATGTGGAAGACCTGAAACAATTTCTTATAGATACCCGGCTCGACCGCGTGGGAATATTTACTTACTCGCACGAAGAAAACACTACTGCACATGGCCTTGCAGACAATATTCCTGCCAAAGAAAAAGAAGCCCGCGCACAGGAAATAATGGAGGTGCAACAGGAAATATCTTACGAAAAGAACCAGGAAAAGATCGGCAATACTTACAAGGTACTAATAGACAAAAAAGAATCGGGCCGCTACCTGGGCCGCACCGAATTTGACAGCGTGGATGTGGACAATGAAGTAGTCATCAATAGTTCAAAAAAACTACCCATCGGCGACTTTGTAAATGTGAAGATCACCAAGGCGTTTGATTATGATCTGGAGGGGGAGGTGGTGTGAAATTTATGGCGCTCATTTCCCTGATTAAGCTACATCAAAACCCTCAACGTGTCATGGTTCGGCGCGGCTCACCATGACAGGATTTCTATTTGGCAATGACCTTGGGAAATATTGCTTTCTTGCGGCAAGCACCTACCTTATATACCCCAATATCTTCAACATGCTTTGCGGGGATTGTTCTTTGGCATAGAGCCAGTCTTCGAGTACGCCTTCCTTGTTATATTCTACAACAATGTGCTTTGGCGATGGTATCATGCAGTGTTTTATACCACCATAGCCTGCAAGCTGGTCCTGGTAGGCGCCGGTGTGGAAGAAGCCTATATACAGGGGGTCTTTGCCTTTTTCTTTCTCTAATTTGGGCAGGAATACCGCGTTGATATGTTCTTCGGAAGTATAGAAATCGTGGCTGTCGCAGGTGAGGCCGCCGAGGTGCACTTCCTGGTATTCTTTATCCCATTTGTTTATGGGCAGCATCAGGAATTTCTCGCCAATGCCCCAGGTATCGGGGAGGGTAGTGATAAACGAACTGTCTATCATATACCATATCTCGCGGTCGTTCTGCATTTTCTCGTCCAGCACACTATATACAACAGCGCCTGCCTCGCCCACTGTGAATGAGCCAAACTCGGTGTATATATCGGGCGTATCCACTTTGTTTTTCTTGCACACTGTTTTTATGGTAGAGACTATCTCATTGACCATGTAGGTATAGTCGTATTCAAAACCGAGGGAGTGCTTTATGGGCAGGCCGCCCCCTATGTTTATTGCTTCCAGTTCGGGGCATACTTTCTTTAGCTGGCAATAGAGGTTCAGCACCTTATTCAGTTCGCTCCAGTAATACACATCGTCCTTTATGCCTTTGTTCATAAAGAAGTGCAGCATCTTCAGCCGGAACTTATCATTGCCCTTTATCTTGTCCACATAAAACTCAAGAATATCGCGGCTGCGGATACCGAGGCGCGATGTGTAAAAATCGAAGGACGGTTCTTCCTCGCTCGCTATGCGGATGCCTATATTCACCGGCTCTTTTGTGCGAATGGATTTTTTATAATCGTCAAATTCATTCTTGTTATCAATTATGGGGATAACGTTCTTAAAACCTTCGTTTATGAGCCTGGCAATGTTGCGGGTATATTGGCGGGTCTTAAAACCATTACAGATGATAAAAATGTCTTTGGTGATCTTCTTCTTTTTATACAACTGCCAGATGATGTCTATATCATAGGCAAAAGAGGTTTCGAGGTTCACACTATGCTTCAGCGCTTCTTCAACAATGAATGAAAAATGAGAACTTTTGGTACAATAGCAATAAACGTACTTGCCATCGTACTTGTGTTTTTTAATGGCGTCATTAAACATCTTCTTCGCCCTGTTGATCTGCATACCGATCTTGGGCAGAAAAGTTAGTTTGAACGGGGTGCCGTATTTCTCAATAAGGGCGTGCATGTCCACCCCGTTAAATTCAAGCGTGTTATTGTCTGTTACGTCGAAGCCTTCCTGCGGAAAGTGAAACGTCTGGTGGACGAGGTCCGTGTATGTATTATTCATTTATGGCCGGTAGAAAATGGATAATAATGATTTTAAATCATGTAAAAACAAACAAAAATAATTATTTACACCAATGAAACGCGAATTATTTTGAAAGAGGGGAAAATAATTTTAGAGTTTTGGGCTAACTATGGGAAAAAGAAATAGAATATTTGCCGGAATAGATATATTTGCTTAATAAATTATCAACACAATGACTGTTCAAAGTGAGGCTTTGGCAACTAAAGAAGATATCTCAAAACTGGAATTAAAGATCAGTGAGAACAATATAAAAATTGCAGAGGTACGGGCTGATTTGATTAAATGGATGTTCCTATTCTGGATAGGGCAGTTGGCTTCCATTATCGCCATTGTAAAGTTTTTCTTCCATTAATAATTCTCCCAACCAATTTCATTTTTCTATCCACATTCTATATTCTGAACAGAAATCTGATTAGTAATCTTTCTTCATAATAACCATTATGTTTGCGCTATGAAGAAAGCGCTGATACAAATGCACCTGGCAGTGTTGCTGTGGGGTTTTACCGGGGTGCTGGGCAGGGCCATTTCGCTGGACGCCCCGGCATTGGTATGGTACCGGATGCTGCTTACGGCTATCTTCATGGCAGCGATACTTACTTACCGGAAACAATGGGTGAATATACAGCGGCGCGACCTTGCCCAACTGTCAATAGTGGGCTGCCTGATGGGGTTGCACTGGGTAGCGTTTTACGGGGCTATCAAATTTGCCAATATTTCCATAGCACTTGTGTGCCTTTCCACAGCCAGTATCTTCACTTCCCTGCTCGACCCGCTGATAAATGAAGGTGGGCATGATATAAAAGAGATATTGCTGGGATCACTTGCTATTGTTGGGGTCTATCTCATATACCGTTTCCAGCAGTTTTATGGTTTGTGGATTGCCTTTGGCATTACGGCGGCAATACTTAGCTCCGTCTTTACCGTGCTGAACAAAAAGATCTCGCACAAGTACCCGGCGCGTACTATGGTGTTTTATGAAATGGCAACCGGGTGGGTGTTTATATCCCTGCTGATGCCCATACTGTTTTATTATGTGCCGCAAACAAAATTCATCCCCGACTCATCAAATCTTTTTGGCACAGGTTGGCTGCACAACGACTGGCTATGGTTGGTGATACTAAGCCTGTGCTGCACGGTATGGGCGCAGTCTCTGGCGCTGAACGCACTAAAGAAACTCACCTCTTTTACCGTTACCTTATCTGTGAACCTGGAACCGGTATATGGGATATTGCTGGCATTCCTTTTTTATAACGAGAACCGCGAGATCATCTTCTGCAAGGGAAGCGATAACCTCAACTGGGGATTCCTGGGGGGTATGGCGCTGATACTCCTTTCGGTAGTATTGCAGATGCTGCGCCTGCTGAAACCGGGATTTTCTGCTTCGGGATTTGTGAAGGAGAAGGGAGGGATTAACCCCTGACCCCTGAAGGGGAACTATCCATTTAGCTATTTTTATTCCTTCATCATTGTGTCCCAGTTCAACTAATTTTTTATAGAGATTCCGGATTGATTATTAGATACCTTATAGCTTCACAAGTGTCATTCTTACTGCTTGTTGTTCTGATGTGTCTTTTATTGTGAACTTGTTTTCAGTAAGCGCAACTATTTTAAAAGATACAGTATTTTTCGATTTGGGATTAGCAAGATTCAAGTAGGTATTATTATTGCTCAAAACCCAGGTAAATGGACCTCCTTTGGCAGGTATTTTTCCTAAAGGATCATCAAAACCTCCTGCGCCAACACCTGTGCCATCGCCATTAAACGTGAACAGAATATTTTCCTTGTCTAAAGTACCAATAACCATACCGGAGGTATCTTTTTCATCAACTAAAGTATGTGCTTTCCATTTACCAACCAGTAAATCGTGAGGGGGTATGCTACTACTGTTTTTGCAAGATGCCAATGCAAACAACATTAATGACGATAACATGAGTTTTGAAGAGTAGTTTTTCATGGAGTAGCTTATTTGCTTCATTACAAATGTAGTAAGGAACAATAACAAACAATGAATATGGGTTTATTATTAACATTAATTAACTTTGTAAATATTTCGCCATTGCCTCACGTAAAATAAATAAGATGAAAACACTAACCATAGCTATACTCATCCTGCTGACAGGAACATTTGCAACATGCTTTGCACAGGACAGCAAAGAATTCCACGACTATGCAAATAAGGAAAAAAGCCTGATGCTGAAAGCCTATGCCAAACATGATATTGCTGGTTACCGGAAAAACCTGAACGATTTTCTTGCCCGGTACAATAAACTGAACGATAAAGAAAAGAAGAATTTTAAGTGGTATGTGGATGAAGACTATTACATACTGGCAGATTTGTACGCATTGGCAGGGGATAAAAAGAATGCTCTGGCCTGCCTGGAAAAATCGAAAAACTATGATTATAACGACCTGGTGCGGGACCATGACCTGGATAATGTACGGAAAGACCCGCAGTTCGTAAAATTGCTCAAGTCGCTGAAAAACCCAAAATCAAAATACCTGCTCACGTTGCAACAAGCGCCAAAATATAACAACAATGAAGAAAATAAATTACCGGCATTTACTTACCAATCGCCGGATGACGCCAACCTTGCGGCGCTGAAAAATACTTATCATTTAGACTCCATAGCAGGAAAAGGAAATGACATTTCGCAAATAATAAACCTGATGGAATGGGTACATTATTTAATACCGCATGATGGATCGAAAGGGAACCCGAAAATAAAAAATGCGTTGAGCTTTATCAGTGAGTGCAGACAGAATAATAAAACGCTCAACTGCCGGGGACTTGCAATAATACTGAACGAGGTTTACCTGGCAGAGGGCTTTAAATCGAGGTTTGTGACCTGCCTGCCAAAAGATACCGCCGACCAGGACTGCCACGTAATAACCATAGTATGGAGCGCCTCTTTGAAAAAATGGGTTTGGATGGACCCTACCTTTATGGCTTATGTAATGAATGAGAACGGGGAACTGCTGAGTATAGAAGAAGTACGCGACCGCTTAATAAATAACAAGCCCCTTATCCTGAACCCCGACGCCAACCGCAACCATGCCACCAGCCAGACAAAGAGCGATTACTTAGGCTACTACATGGCGAAAAATCTTTACAAACTGGAATGCCCTGTAAACAGCCAATACAATTACGAAACACCGGAAGAAGGCAAAGCAAGGGCCTATGTTCAGCTTCTGCCTGGAAACGCCACACCCCCCACCGAAACAGACCATAACAAGCATGGCATAACTACTTATACCCTATACTATACCAACAATCCAAAAACATTCTGGGCAGCGCCGCCGGCAGGCATAACGCCGGCAATTGTTACCCATACCCAAGCTGACTATGAGCATGTTTTAGAAAAGTTTAAAAACTGCTACAACAACAACGAAGCTGATAGTATCTGCAATATGTTCTCTGATGATTGGGGAGAAAGGAAAAAATCTATGTGGAGCGAGGAAATAAACAATAACCTCATGGCAGACTACGGCAAAATAATCTCTTATAAATATATGGCGATGGATGACGGCGATGGCGATAATGATGTGGCATTGTTTAAGATAGTATGCGAGAAGTCTGTGCATGTGATGGGCATATCTCTTGATAAAAATAATAAAATAGGAACCTCCAGGCCTGAAACAAGCTCACCTTATATTGATAAACTGCTCGCAAAAGAGGAGTGAAATTTTTTTAAAGAGGTTGTCTTGCGGCGGAGCCAAACGGAGGCGTGATTGACCCAATTATTGCAGCGTCAAGCAGGCTTATTTCCGTTGCTCTCTTCGTCTTTGTGGGCTTTTTCGTTTTGCTGTGTTTCGCAGGAGCGCTTTTCTTTGTCTTTTCCATAATTGTTTTTTTATCAGGGTCAAGCATGTTTGAAATACTGGATTTCGCGTTCATGCTGTTTTGCGGCATCAATAGTATCAAATGTTCCCAGGTTCCTTCTTTTGTTGGTTTTAGGGTCAGTTTTTCTTGAATAGATGCGGTATTTGCCGGATTTCAGTTTACGTATCATAACTGCGGTATTAGTGAAGTAATCTCGTAAATTTCATGCCAGCAGGAGGGGGATTCACTTCCTCCTCAAATAGCTTAACAAACTAATCATCACAACTATCAATGCACCTATCACATTGAGCCACAAAAAAGAAACAATATCGAGCAGGTAAATGGCTATGATGCTGATCTCCGCAATGATAGCGGCGGTAAATACAAGACTGCCTTTGGCGCGCTTTACATAAAAAGCAACGAGGAATATGCCGAGTATGGTTCCGTAAAACAGGGAGCCTAAAATATTGACCGCCTCTATAAGCGAACCGAGTTTTGCGGCAAACATAGCTACACAGATACAGAATATACCCCACCCCAACGTATGCAGCCTGCCATATTTTAACTGGCCTCTTGCAGTCATGGGTGCATGGCCCATCATCTGCACATCCATAAGGGATGAGGCCGTAAGCGAATTTAATGCTGCTGATATAGACCCCCACGAAGCCAGTATAATAACCGCAAACAATAGCCCTACTATGCCCACCGGCAGAGCATTCTTCACAAAGTAAAGGAAGATATAGTTGGTATCATTCTTATCGGGGCTGTAATGCTGTGCAGCTATATGCAGGGAGACACTATCACGCAATGCCTGCAACGATTGCTGTGTTTGTTTGAACCGGGTGACCGCCGCTGACTGGCTATTGCCGGTGAACTTCCGTGAACTGACAAGCGCCAAAGCCTGCGCTTCATATTGGCTATGCAACTGGTTGTAACGGATCTCATTTCCTGCAGCTAATTGCGGCTCAGCGTGTTTCAGTGCGTTATATGCGCTGCTGTTGAAATACAGGGGCGCGGGATGAAAACTATAGAAAGCAAATACCAATGCTCCTATGAGCAGTATGGCAAACTGCATGGGTATTTTCACGAGGCCGTTTATCAGCAATCCAAGTTTACTTTCCCGTGCATCCTTACCGGTGATGTACCTGCCAACCTGGCTCTGGTCTGTGCCAAAGTAAGACAAGGCAAGAAAAAAACCGCCGATAAGCCCGCTCCAGATATTGTACTTATCCTTCCAGTTGAACCCCGTAGTTATTACATTCAGCTTACCCGATTTGCCGGCTATATATAGTGCATCGCTCATGCCCACGCCTGCGGGTAACTGATGCACAACTAAGTAACCGGCCAAAGCCATAGACCCCAGTATGATGAGGAATTGGAGTTTCTGGGTATGGGCCACCGCCTTTGCGCCTCCTGTATAAGTATAGATGATGAGCAAGCCTCCCATCACTACATTGGTGAGGTAAATATTCCAGCCGAGCATGGAGGACAGAATTATTGCCGGCGCATAAATACTGACGCCGGTTGACAGGCCGCGAGACAGCAGGAACAACAACGACGTAAGCAGCCTTGTCTTCTTATCGAATCGTTGCTCTAAATACTCATAGGCTGTATATACATTCAGCCGCCTGAAAATAGGAATGAACGTAATGCAGATAACGATCATGGCCAGGGGAAGGCCAAAGTAGTATTGCACAAACCGCATACCATCGGTATAAGCCTGGCCGGGGGCAGAGAGAAAAGTAATAGCGCTGGCCTGCGTAGCCATTATGCCCAGCAGCACCACGTACCAGGGCATTTGCCGGTCGGCCAGCAGGTAAGATTGTGCGCCGCTGGCCTGGTCGCGCCCCTTATAAACGCCATAAGCGATCATAGCGGCGAGCGTAACTGACAATACTATCCAATCAAAGGAACTCATTTCCAATAGCGGGTGAACCAGTAATATAGTACAATCTGGATAATTAATACAACTATCACTGCAATATACCAGGTACGGTAAGTATGTTTTTTTGTGTGCATTACTGTTTGTGTTTTATCATGGCATTGTGTTCATAGGTGTCCCACACCTTCAAGGTGTGGGACACCTTACTATGTGTTTATTACGCGCATTACTTCTATATATTTTGCAACAGGATCATCGTTCATCCATATTGTTCCTAACATTGCCGCACCATCAAAACCATTTTGTTGCAAAATGCCTGTTTGTTCTGCGCCTACTCCACCGAGTCCAATTATGGCGGGGCAATATTTTTTTTGTTGCAGAAATCTTTCTTTCAATTTAGTGGCTCCTGCCAGATCAATTCCTGCTTTATACCCGGTCTTTGAAACACTGTCGAAAACCGGGCTGATGAATACATAGCCATACGGAAATTCATTTTCCTCGACTTCCTGCCAGGAATGGAATGAAGCGGAGATAACAGATGGCGGGAGAACGGCAACCTGCTCCATAATATTTTTATCGTTCCGGGCGCTACTGCTCAAATGAATACTGCCCAAATCAAATTCATTATACAACTCAAAGTCCCCATGAACTGCTATGCGCGGGTGGTACTGCGGTTTTATAGTTTCGATATAGCTCCTGTAGTCATTAGCAGCATACAACGGCTTTCGCACATGCAGCCTTTGCAAACCATTATCAAAGAGTTTGTTTACAATATCCGCTTCATTATTTACATGATTATCGGGTGTGATTATTATCACTTTCATCTCCATAATTCCATAGCAATGTTACAACAATAATTTTGACCACCCGGCGCAGTATAGCATCCAACTATCCATTGTAATCCATAATTGAACTTTGCATTTTCCCCCAGGAAAAATAAGCTATGAATATCTTTCAATGATTTAAATATATTTATATAAAATATTTAAATTTCGTTTTAAACCACCTTTTATTATTATCGTCTCTTACCTGTCAGTTTTTGGGAAAACTGTTGATAACTCAAATTCTATTATTATGAAAAAAAATTATACTGGCATTAGCCTGTGGGGGTGTTTTTTGCTATTTTTTACCGTCCATTCTTTTGCACAAACCAAGACGGTCGGGCTATTCACCCATTTAAGCGGCAGTGAAGACGATGGCTATGTATTATTCGCCCCGGTTGACAACTGCGATACAACTTATCTTATAGACAAGTGTGGCAGGGAAGTTCATAAATGGGCGGCAAGTTACAGGCCGGGTTTAGATGTTTACCTGTTGCCTGATGGCACACTATTGAGAACAGGATGGTATCCAAATCCCGTTTTCGATCCGTCAGATGTGAGTTCAGGTGGTATCATTCAACGTTTTGACTGGGATAGCCACCTGCTGTGGCAGTATCTTATCAGCAGCCCGATGGAAACACAGGACCATGATATTTACCCCCTGCCGAATGGCAATATACTCGCTGCAATATGGGAAGTTATTTCGGATTCTGAAGCTATAGCAAATGGCCGGAACCCATCTTTATTAGGAGCCGGCCTGTGGAGCGCAAAAGTTGAGGAAATACAACCGGTGGGTACAGATTCAGCCAATATTGTGTGGACATGGCGGCTATGGGACCACCTCATACAAGATTATGATTCCACCAAGCCAAATTATGGCGTTGTAGCAGACCATCCCGAACTGTTTAATTTAAACTACGTCAATACAGCCGCCGACGCAGCAACTAATCCCGACTGGATACATTTAAACCAGGTTACCTACAACCCCACATTCAACCAGGTAATGATCAGCGGCCACAACGTGGATGAAATCTGGATCATAGACCATAGCACAGACTCTGCAACAGCAGCCGGGCATACCGGTGGCACGTACAATAAAGGCGGGGACTTTTTATACCGGTGGGGCAATCCCGGCGCTTATAACAGGGGTACAACCGCTGATATTAAACTTTGGGAGCAGCATGACCCTACCTGGATAACAACCGGTAAGTACACAAACCAGATCATGATATTTAACAACGGGCTTGGGAGGCCGGGGGGCAATGCTTCTTCTATAGACATCATAAACCCACCGGTAGATCCTTCAGGTAATTACACCCTCGCTGCCGGAGCTGCCTATGGGCCGGATACCCTGACATGGACTTATGAAGCGCCGGTACCAGGCAGTTTCTATAGTATGTATATGGGAGGGGCGCAGACATTGACTAATGGCGATATACTGGTCTGCAATGCAGAGATCGGACAATTTTTTGAAATAGACTCATCGAAAAATATTGTGTGGAATTATATAAATCCGGTGAATGATGGATACCCTGCCCACCAAGGTACGCCGGTAGGTTTAACAACCGTTTACAGGTGTACATTTTATCCGTTTTCTTATTCCGGCTTCTCAGGGGATACGATACCGGTTTCTGTATTCCCGATTGAGTTAGACCCGTTGCCCGATACCTGCTCAATAACCTATTTAAATACCCCATTATTATCTGGGAAAATTACCACCGAGATATTTCCAAACCCGGCAAATACTTCTATAACAATTCAATCAAACAGTCTTAATTCCATAACGCTTACGAATATTATCGGGCAGACGGTAATTACCAAACATTATGATAATGCCGGTTATGCAGAATTAAACACCACTTCATTGCCGGGTGGTATTTATATACTTTGCATCAATGGTTCACAATATCAACAAATTATTATTCAGCATTGACGCCAACCCAAAACCGCTCGCTAATGGCCACCCCGCCTGCCCCCTGATTTGCCGGACGACCCTGTGCCGGATGGCATGTAAGAGCCACCTGCCGGGGTTATTGCCCCTGTAATATGTATAAAAGGATATGGAGTTGGCGTGGCATTGGAAGTTATAAAAATGTCATGCTTAAAGGAGCCTTCATCGCCATGCGCTGTATAGGTTACCGTAATCATTCCTTTCTTTCCCGGCTTCAGCGATTTGGGAGGCCATTTACAATGCACATTCCCGGTCTCACATTTCATATTGGCGATAATAAGCGGTACGTTGCCTGCGTTCATTATCTCAAACTGGTAGTCAATAGCAGCACCCAGCGGGATGCCTCCAAAATCATACACAGAATCGCGGTTCACAAAAACCAACTTAGGACCATTGCCCATCACTACGGTCGTCAGCGGCAGTTGATCCTGGGCATGGGCGCTAACGCAAAAAAGGAAGGCCACGCTAACTAAAGTAAAGATTTTCTTCATAGTATTTTGTAAATGTTTTTGTTTTTGACAAAGGCAAAAATAGCAGGTTTAATTGCATTTGGGAACGATGACAAAATAACTGTATCACCTTGCAGCATTTTTTTGTCAATATTCCTTAGATATATTACACCCTTTCAGGGCTATACTGTATTGTTTTTTTAACGATGGGCGTTGCCCATCGTTAGCGTATTTAGCCCTTTCAGGGCAACATAAACAATTGTGCAAAACAAAATAAAATTCGCTTCAGGAATGATAGTGAAGATGTCAAAATAAGCTGAAAAAGAAATAATTTAGCATTTCTGTTTTCAGCTTCAATTATATTTATTAGTTTTAGGTCTAAAATACCTGCTAAATGATGAAATATTTTATTCTTGCCTTTTCGGTAATACTTATTTATGCCTCCTGTTCTAAAAGTTCCACGCCAACTGTTAGCAGGCAGGCAACCCTGCGTACCGGGCGCTGGAAAATATCAAGCGGCTCGCTTACGGTAAAATTGCCAAATGGCAAGGATAGCTCGCTGAATTACATGAATTTCATTCCTGCCTGCCATCTTGATGATTATATTGACTTTAATTCGCCCAATTACGGAGCCGTTTTTTCCGGCGTTACAAAATGCAACCCGGGCGACCCTGACTCGGTAACATTCACCTACAATCTGTCTGACAACGATAATGAACTATCTATTAACAGCAACTTTTACCTGTACTACGGCGTTTCAGAAACAATACAGCCCTTTGTTTTTGATACATTGCAGAATAGCCCTGCACCATTGGTGCTGGATACGCTCTATGGCGTATTGGATACCGCAGCCGGCTATACAAGAACAGTAATAGTATTGGACACGATCTGGAACCTGCAATTTACGGATACGCCTATTACAACAAATAGTGTATTCCAGGGGCAACTTTCCAATTTCAGCGCCAGTTCATTTACTTTCAGCTACAGGATACCATCTACGTATCCTGATTCCCTTAATCATCATACCAATCTGCTGATTGTGGCAGGCCCGCCGGTGGATAGCATTGACGCCAACCCTATCATTGTGCCCGATTCAGCTATTTATACTATTACCTATACTAATTTTTAAAACCGGATATTTAAAAAGACCACCGGCAATTATCGCCGGTGGTCTTTTTATAAACGGAAACATCATTCCTTAATTCCTTTACCTTTGCAACTTATTTTATTGAACAATTATGATACACATTACATTACCTGACGGCTCAGTACGTGAATACGCCGAAGGAACCAGTGCGGCGGATATTGCCAAATCTATCAGTGAAGGGCTTGCCCGGAAGGTGCTTGCCGCAGAAGTGAATGGGGAAGTATGGGATTCTTCGCGCCCCATAAAGAACGATGCATCCCTGCGCCTGCTCACCTGGGACGACAAGAAAGCGAAAGCCACATTCTGGCATTCTTCGGCACACCTTATGGCGGAAGCCCTGGAGACGCTGTACCCCGGCGTGAAATTCGGGATAGGCCCCGCAATAGAAAGCGGGTTTTATTACGATATTGACTTGGGCGACCGCACTATCAGCGATGAAGACCTGAAGAAGATAGAAGAAAAAATGAAGGAACTGGCAAAGGTGAACAGCGCCTATAAAAGAGAAGATGTGCCAAAGGATAAAGCCATAGCCTACTTCACGGAAAAAGGCGACCAGTATAAGATAGAACTGCTGGAAGGCCTTGCCGACGGGAGCATTACCTTCTATACCCAGGGCAACTTTACCGACCTGTGCCGTGGGCCGCATATTCCTGCCACGGGGGTTATTAAAGCGGTGAAGCTCACCAATATCGCGGGAGCATACTGGCGCGGTAATGAAAAAAATAAAATGCTCACCCGCATATATGGCATCACCTTCCCGGCACAAAAAGAACTGGATGAATACCTTGCGCTTTTGGAAGAAGCTAAAAAACGCGATCACCGCAAATTGGGCAAGGAACTGGAGCTATTCACCTTCTCTGAAAAAGTGGGCAGCGGGCTTCCGTTATGGTTGCCCAAGGGCGCTATGCTGCGCGAACGGCTACAACAGTTTTTGCAAAAGGCGCAGATAGAAACAGGGTATCTTCCGGTTATCACACCGCACATCGGCAGCAAGCAGTTGTATGTAACTTCGGGGCATTGGGAGAAATATGGCAAGGACAGTTTCCGCCCCATCACTACCCCGCAGGAAGGGGAAGAATTTATGCTGAAACCGATGAATTGCCCGCACCATTGCGAAATCTATAAATCATCTCCCCGCTCGTATAAAGACCTGCCGTTGCGCCTTGCGGAATTTGGTACGGTTTATCGGTATGAGCAGTCGGGTGAGTTGCACGGGCTGACAAGGGTGCGCGGTTTTACGCAGGATGACGCGCATCTTTTCTGTATGCCCGAACAGGTGAATGAGGAATTTAAAAAAGTTATTGACCTGGTGCTGTATGTTTTTGAATCGCTTGGTTTTTCGGAATATACCGCGCAGGTATCCCTCCGCGACAAAGACGACCGCAGCAAGTATATAGGCTCTGAAGAAAACTGGGCTATTGCCGAGCAGGCAATAATAGACGCCGCAGCAGAGAAAGGGCTGAAAACAGTAGTAGAATACGGCGAAGCGGCATTCTACGGCCCCAAACTTGACTTCATGGTGCGCGACGCCATAGGCCGCAGGTGGCAGCTCGGCACCATACAGGTTGACTACAACCTGCCGGAACGTTTTGAACTGGAGTATGTGGACAGCGACAACAGCCGGAAACGACCGGTAATGATACACCGCGCGCCCTTTGGCTCTATGGAGCGTTTTATAGCTGTGCTTATAGAGAACTGCGCCGGGAATTTCCCATTATGGCTGGCGCCGTTGCAGGTGAAAATACTGCCCATCAGCGATAAGTACAGCGAATACGCCCATAGTGTTGCCGCCATGCTTAAAGCCGCAGACATAAGGGCGGAAATAGACGACCGCAACGAAAAAATAGGCCGGAAGATACGCGATACCGAAATAATGAAAACCCCCTACATGCTCATTGTAGGAGAAAAAGAAATGAACGATAGTGTGGTATCAGTACGCAAGCATACCGAGGGTGATAAGGGCGCTGTAACAATAGATGCTTTTATTGCAGAAATACAGGGCATAGTAAGGGAGCAGATAAAAGGGAAGAAGCGGGGTGAAGCGGCAGCGTAAAAAAGTAACGACTACTACTTTTTTGATTTGATTTATAATAATTACCTTTACTCAGTAAGATTTTTCCAGAAGAAAAATAGTGAAAGCTATGAGTGCTATAAACATAAAATTGTATGACTTGCTTCGCAGAGAATTTAACCTCTCTGATGAAAGAGCGAGGGATTTTACGGAAACTATAACCCAGGTAGTAAAGGAGGAGGTAGTGACGGAAACTTCTCAATACAAAAGTATGTTTAAAGAAGATTTTATGGGTCTTGATGCTAAAATTGAAAAAGAAGCATTAAGAACCGACGTGAGAATTGAGCAAACAAAATCTGACCTGATTAAATGGTTTGTCAGCCTGTTTGTTGTTCTTGCATTAATGATAATCGGGCTTTATGCAAAAGTAAAGTAGCTTCATATAAAATATTGACAAACTTAAATCGTATGCTATGACAATTTTACCAACCTGTACTAAAAGTAATGGAACTCTTTTTAGTTCATCAGACATTAAATGGGTTAAAAATGTAAAACGAGATAAAGGTACAGATTGGGCTAATATGGAGCCATCTGAATTACCTGAGTTTGATTTGAATTTTTCATTAGCAAAAGAAGCATCAGGAAGCATAGTAAAAATTGATGAAATTTTATTGTTATTTCAGAAAGTTGATAAAATGATAGGGGTTCCGGTTCATACTTATTTAACTCATCTCGTAACACCAGTTTATGGAAAACCAAGCAGGGACGATGGCAACGTGAATTTCCCAATAACCCGAAGAGTAAAGGTTATTGCGCGGGGTTTGAAAAATTTGCCTCCGTTTTCGTCTCCTGATGAGTTAAATTTTTTCAAGCCTAATAGAGGCGCTGTTCATACTATACGACAGTTGAAAGAAACTCTTTCTTTACTTAAAATTCAAAAAATAGTATGGGGTAAATTTGGTGCTTTATTTATCTAAAAAATTATGCTACCTGATATTACCATACCGATTTTCTGATTGGATACAAAAACGGCATTAATAAATATTTTCCTTAAAATAAACATTTAAAGTTCGCTTATTGCGAACTTTTGCTTAACTTTACACCCAGGTTTATGAAAGTGCATTTGATAAAAGTGCAAACAATTGAGGATTATGTTGCAGATAATGCCCGGAGCAGGGTATCTTTTGACCATTGGCTTACTGCATTAAAAGATGCTGATTGGAACGAGCCAAAAGATATTATTGTAAGCTACGGCACAGCAGACAATTTGGGCAATGGCACAAACAGGACGGTTTTCAATATTGGAGGGAACAATTACCGGATGATATGCAAATATGTCTTTGGAATAAAGAAAGTTCACTTATTCATCTGTTGGATCGGGACTCATGCTGAATATTCTGAACTATGTAAGCACGGTAAGCAATACTACATAAGCAAATACTGATTTTAGCAAACAAATTATAAGGTATGGAAACACTCAAGTATAAAATCATCAAGACCCGCAAGGAGTACAATGAATATTGCAAAATACTGGAACAGATACTGGATAGTAATACTGTTAGTAAGCAAGCGGAAGATGAAGTGGAACTGTTGACTTTTTTAATAGAGAAATGGGATGAAGAGCATAATACATTTTCAGCGGTTGACCCCATAAGCCTTCTGAAATATTTAATGGCAGAACATAAACTAAAACCCAAAGATTTAGTGAACATTTTAGAAGTCAGTAAAAGTTTGGTTTCTGAAATATTGAGTTATAAAAAAGGATTGTCAAAAGAAATCATCCGCAAGCTATCAGCCCATTTCAAATTAACACAGGAAGCCTTTAATAAACCTTATAAATTAATAACACCGTTGAACACACATTTAAGGAACGCAAGTGTAATGAATACAACTAAGCAAATAAAGGCGGCATAGTTTTAATGGAATAATAAAAAAAATCTGCTTACCACTACTATTTAATAACCAAATATTTTATATTTGCGAATCATTTTTAAAACCCATTAATGCAGAAAAAACCAAAAGGTAAACCATTTTTCAGGCCGAGGCTGCCGCAAAACGAACATCGCCTGAACAGCGAAATAACTGCGCCCGAAGTGCGCGTTATCGGCGAAGACATAGAACCGGGGATATATCCGCTGGCAGAAGCATTGAGAATGGCTATTGCCAAAGAGGTGGACCTGGTGGAAATCTCTCCCAATGCAGTACCGCCCGTATGCCGCCTGATCGACTACAAAAAATTCCTTTACGAGAAAAAGAAAAAGGATAAAGAACAAAAGGCCAAAGCCAAACAATCGGAGGTGAAAGAGATACGCTTTACACCTAATACCGATGACCATGACTTTGATTTTAAAGCAAAGCACGCCGAGAAATTTTTGCAGGATGGCAACAAAGTGAAATGCTATGTGCAATTCAAAGGCAGGGCTATCATGTTCCAGGAGCGCGGTGAGCTTTTACTGCTGAAATTTGCGGAGCGCATGGCGGAATACGGCGCACTCGAATCAATGCCCAAAATGGAAGGGAGACGTATGCTGGCCATGTTTTCACCTAAAAAGAAGAAATAACACAGCCGGAATATTGCATATTTGCGAATGTAAGTTTATTTCTTTTTGTTATTCGCTTGTAAATTTTGTTTAAAAATTTTGTTTAAAGATAAAAGGAAGCGTATCTTTGCACTTTCAATAAAGAACTTTCGCACTTAGTCATAAAGATGTTTTCATGGTGATAGGGTTTATAGGGGCTGGCCTGTTCTCAGGCTGGCTTTTTTATTTTAGCTTTTAAAGAAAAAATCGTACCATTACTAAAAAAAATGAAAAAATAGTTTTGTAATTATTGGCGGAGTTCATAATTTCGCAACAGTTTTCATAGTGATAGGGTTTATAGGGGCTGGCCTGTTCTCAGGCTGGCTTTTTTATTTTTATCTTTTTTTTCTTATTTTACAGCCAAAACCATGGTATGCGATTTGTTTTCCTTAGCCTTTTCTTCTGCCTCTTCACAACAATAAATATTTCCGCGCAGCCTTTGGCGGCATATGTTGATATACAAAACCAATTGATGGTGTGGGACCACGGGCTGCTCAAGAAGATAGACTTCATGCCGCCAACAAGCATGAAGATCGGCAGGACCTGTATTCCCTACTTGGATAACTCCCGCTCCTTCAAAATATATTATAACGGCAGCGTGCAGAGTTTAAACGCGGGGTTTACCAACGCTTTTTTTACAACAGATAATTTCGTTGTTTACCTCAACCAGAAATCGCTGAATGTATTTGACAGGGGCGTAAATAAAAACCTTACAGGGGTGTGCGACCAATACTTTGTGGCAGATAGCCTTGTGCTGTTTCTCGACAGCTACAAAAGCGAATACAGGGCGTTTTACAACAACCAGTTTTATACCGTAGAGTCCTACATACCCGATAGCGTACTATCACACATAAAAGTATCGCACAATATTATTGCTTTCGACAATTTCGCTAACCAGTTCAGGATATTTTTCAGGGGGGCGTTAATAGCCCAGGAAGAATACCCGGTCAGCAGTTTCGACGCCGGCAGGAATACAGTTGCCTATGTGGACATTGACCATAAATTCAAAGTATTCCATAACGGGCAAACCTATGTGCTGGATGATTACGCACCTACCTCTTATAAAGTTGGCGACAACATGGTAGCCTATGTTTCCACGGACGGCTATTTTAAAGTATTTTATGGCGACAGTTTACACAGCATTGGCTTTATGAATCCCACTTACCTGGTCACTGATAATATCCTGGCGTATAAAGACCCGGGCGGTATGCTCAAGGTATTCTATAAAGGCGACATTACCGAAATGGAAACCTACTTCCCTACAGGCATCATTATCCAGTACAACTCGCTTGCTTACGTAAATACCAGCAGCACCCTTCGCCTGTTTACTGAAGGGGAAGCCTATGACGTGACCAATGCTGACCTTGCCCACTGGTCGTTAAACTATGACGTGATCACCTACCAGATTGGTGAAGGCATTTTCAAGGTCTTCTATAAGGGAAATGAATACTAACTCAATGATTAATGATTAATGGCTGAATTGCTCAATAACTCAATTGCTCAATGGCAATGTGAAAACCTGCCTACTGGCAGGCAGGTGTGCCAAATGTCATTTATTTATTTTCACATTTCCACATTTCCCACATTTCCACATTAATGAGAGCTATACTGCTATTTTTCTTACGTGCTTTACTTCCACTATTCCCTGGAAAAAATAAACCTTGCCGTTGTGCAGGTTGCGGCAGCGGGTGCGGGTGCGTAGCTTTTCTAATTTCTGGTACACCTGCCCGTCTTCAGTTTCAAAATACTGGTTAATGCCGAGATCGTCCACTAATTTGAAACCCGGTTTATGGTCGTCATATTTATACAGGGCCTTGTACAGGTGTGGGTCTGTGCAGGTGCTGGCTGCGGGATCGTGCAGGTAGGCATGTAGCGCCTTCTCCACATCAGAGGGGAAGAAACGCTTGCCCATGAAGGGTATGAGTATATGCCTGAATTGTGTTTTCCACTCCTTGCCGTGCGGCGGCGCTTTATGTTCAAAATGCACAAAGGTGAACATATGGGCCAACTCGTGCAGCAGCGTTATCAGGAAGCTGTATGGATTTAAGTTTGCATTGATACTGATACGGTGATAAGGCGCATCAGGAACGGGATGGCGGTAATCGCCAAGCACACTCCTGCGATCGTGCGTGAGTGTAAGATGTATGGTATGCGTTCTGAAGAAAGGCGCTACCTGCTCAAATGCTCCCTTTGGTAAAAACTGTTCTAAAAAAGTGATGGACGTTTCCTGTTTTTTCATGATCCTATTCCCTTACTGATTTTGACAATAACATTGTTTCCATAATTGTGTAAATGGCATAAATGCCGAAAAGTAAAAATACCGTTGGCTTGTGTATATGCGCGCGGTTCAGCAAAACGTAAACCAGTATGGACACCATACATACCATCAGTTTCAGAAATGAAGCGCTGTAAACACCGCGTACAAAGGCATGTGGCCTGTCGCTCGCCTCCCTGTCCACCATGACCCATGTTATCAGTGATAACACAGCCATAAGCGTGTTGCCAGCCTCCAATACGAGGAAGCGATAAGCAGGGGCGCATTCTTTCAGCGCGTAAAAAACCGCGCTTAACGAAACGAAAATTACACCTGTTGATATGATAAAACGCTTCTTCATTTTCCTGGTTTACTAAACTCTTTTATCACCTGCCATAATGATATGCCCAAAGCAATTAACGGGAATAAAATTAAAAACACAGGCACTTTCCAATTGATCCGTTTATCCAATTTATACCCTGCAAAAACTGCAATGCCCAACACTACAAGAAGCTGCATGGTTAAACCCGTGTAGCGCAAAGAATTTTGTGTTTGTTTTGGTTTGTCCAATGCGGGTACAATTTAAAATACTATCCCTATAAGTGAAGTTAATAATTTATTAACCCCGAAATTATACAGAAGGGAGGGCAATTTAAGGAAACTGTTTTGTTAATTTATCAATGCCACTTGATAGAAAAATTTCTTTTTTTAGCTATTTTTGGACAATTCCGCAATTAATACCCTCTTTAGACGGAATTTATATAATATTATTGTTGGATTTACGTTGTACTTGGGAGAAAAAGGATCATTACATTGAAGGTTAGAATAATATTATTAATTATATTAGGTTTTTTCATATTCGACAACCTTACCTATTCACACGCACTGAAAAGAGACGTGGAGTGGGAAGGTGATGGAACGACCGACACCACAACCCGCAAGGATAACACCGACAGCGTAAAGGAAGCGCGCGCTCATGCGGCAGATAGCCTGCGCGACGCCCGCGCTCATGCAGCAGACAGCATGAAGGAAGCACGTACTCATGCCGCAGATAGCATCCGTGAAGCGCATACCCGTATTGCCGATAGTACAAAACTTGCACGCAAACAAAAATCTGACAGCCTCGTTGCCATACGCAAGCACATAGCAGACAGTTCCGCCGCTATCCGTAAATACCACGACAGCAAACATTATAAAGACAGCGTAACACGAGCAAGAACCGCAAAAACAAATGCCTTGAAAAATTCGAGGCAGGCCCACATGGATTCCCTCAAAGACGCCCGTAAACTTGTAACGGACAAAATGACCACTATAAGAAAGGCTAAAACGGACAGCATAAAAACCATACAAAAAAAGAGATCGGACAGCCTTGCGGCAGTAAAAAAATATAAAACCAGCAAGCGCTACTCTGACAGCGTGAATATAGTAAGGCGCAAACACTTGGACAGCATCCAGACCGCGCAGAAAGCCACAAGAGACCGCCTGGCAGCTATGCGTAAACATACACTTGACAGCGCAAAGACTTCCCGCACGCACATCATGGACAGCATTAAAACGGTAAGGGTAAAACGGCTGGACAGCATAAAACTGGTACTGAAAAAAAGGACAGACAGCCTGGCAAAAGTGAAAAAACTGAAAGAAGACCTGGCTAAAGCGAAAGAAAAAAAGAAAGAAGAAGATAAGAAGCTGAAGCTGGAAATAAAAATGAAACAAAAGCATGAGGCATGGACTAATAAATCCATGCTGAAAAAGAAATGGTCGCCGTTTAGAAGGTTCCTGCAAAATTCATTTACCCATTATAACTATTATTACAATGCAAAGAAAAAAATGGATGAGGCGCTGGTGAACATGCAGCGATCCCGAAAAGAGAACTATGATTCCCTCATCGGCCTCTACCCGTTCGACCCGAACCGGGATTCATCGTTAATGTCATCTGATATGGACACCATCGTCCGTAAAATTTCCGTCGGCATACAGATACACGACCCACGGGTGAAGTGGGATAACGACCTGTACCTGTTGCTGGGAGAAGCATACTATTACAGGGGCAGGTATGAGAACGCATCCATAGCATTCCGTTACATTATCAGTAAAGATGAAGAAAAGAAAAAAAAGGACGCCGCTAAAAACGGGCATGGCAGCTATGGCAGTGCAAAAGACGCCCCTTCGATAGTTGATGATGACAAGACATCAAGGCTGGATTTTCTGAAGCATAAATCGGTGCATAACGAAGCCGTACTATGGCTGGCGCGAACCTATACCGAAGCCCGCCAGGTAGAAAACGCGGAATCAATATTATCGCTGCTGGCATCCGACGCCAAATTGCCCAATGAGCTTAAAGGCAGGCTGGCAACAGAAAAGTCTTTTGTTTATCTCACGGAACGCAATTATGAAGAAGCCGCAAAGCAGCTACCCATTGCTGCCGACGATAATAACTTACCGAACTGGCTGCGGGTAAGGGAGGCTTTTATTGAAGGGCAGTTGCAGCAAAACCTCGGACATTATACTGAAGCGGCTGCAAGTTTTGAAAAAGTCATCAGTTATTACCCGAAAATAGAAATGGATTTTTACTCCCGCAAATACATTGCTTATAACAAGCTGCTGGCCGGCGAAAGCGCGGAAGACGCGATGCGCCCATTGAAACGCGTGCTTACCGATGCAAAGTACCTGAACTACTACGACCAGGTTTATTTTGTATTAGGGCAGTTAGCAATTAAGGCACACGAAAATGACCAGGCTGTTACTTACTTCACAAAAAGCGCAACCACGCCCAAGGCCACAAAAAAACAAAAAGCGCTTTCTTATTCAGCATTGGGGGATGTGTATTATGCCGCTTCCAATTATTCCGGCGCAAAAATGGCTTATGACAGTGCATCTAAATATTCCTCGGCGGCCTCAAAAGATGCTACGGTGATAAACGCATTACAAAGGGATAAAGGACTTGAACAAATATCCGGACCATCGAAAGTGATACATGACCAGGATAGCCTGATGGCGCTTTCCGCCCTGAGCAAAAAAGAACAACTGGCTGTAGTGCGCCGATACCTGCGCTACTTAGAGAAGATGCGCGATGACAGTATTGCTGACGCAGAGAACTCCGGCGTGGCAAGCCTTGTGCCGGTGGATGCGGATGACGCAAGTAAGGACGCATCGAACTGGTATTTCAGCAACCCTGCTCTTATGACACAGGGCAGCATAGATTTCAAACGTAAATGGGGCAACCGCCCGCTTACTGATAACTGGCAGCATGGCAACGGCAACTCTTCGGGTGATAATTCGGGTGATGAAGATGACGCATCAGGAGCAGGAAAGCAGGAAAATGGCTTGCCAACCGAAGAAAGCCTGCTGGCAAAAATACCCAATACCACTGCGCAAAAAGAGCTTTCCGCCAAAATAGAACAAAGAGCTTATATGCTTCTCGCCAAGGGGTATATGAAGCAACTGGAAGACTACCCTATGGCGAATAATACGCTTGATACTTTCGACGTCCGTTTTCCTGAAAACAACTTTAAAGAAGAAGAACTTTATCTGCGCTACCAGTTGGCAATGAAGCAAAACAAAATTGATAAGGCGCAATTATACAGTGCGGAACTGCTGAACAAATTCCCGAACTCCCAATACGCAGATAATGTGCGGCCAAGAACAAGCGAGAGCAAGCCGGATGCGCTGGTAGCAGGGAAAACAGTATCACAGTATTTTGATGAGACTTACAACCTGCTTATGCAACACCAATACGCCGAGGCGCTAACGCATGTGGGTATTGCCAAAAAACAATTCGACAACCCGGTTTATAAAAAACGCTTCCAGGTTGCCGAGGCTATGGGCTATGCAGGCTCCGGCGAATATGACCTTGCAGATACCATGATAAAAAGATTTATACGCACCTACCCCGCCGATACACTGACCCCCTGGGCCAGCACAGTGGAAGACTACATAGGGGAAGTGCGCAATGGAGGAAAACCACCCTGGTTTTATGACACCATACGCAGCGCTCCTGAAAGTGCAATAGCTAAAACCAAAACAGCTGCGCCCGGCCCCAAAGCGCCAACTCCGCCGCCGCCACCCTCCGATATACCCTCCATGTATGGCTACCATGCCGATAGCGGGCATTACTGCATTATAGTGCTGCCGGGTATAGACTCGAAAACAATGGGGCTGAAAAAGGCGATAAAAGACCTGGACAATACCAAGTATCCAACAGCCGGGCTGAATGTGTTTTTTGACCTGTACAGCATAGACCAGGGAGTGATAGTAGTGGAAAGATTCCCGAATGCGGCAGCGGCTAAAAAATATATGGATGACCTTTCTGCGTCCAACGCATTCAACGGATATAGCCCTGGAGACTTGCACCTGTTTATCATCAGCGCCCCGAACTACAAAAAAATGTTCGCGGATAAAAAGGCTGACCCTTATTTCAGTTTTTATTCCGCCAATTACAGGTAAGTTACCCAATGATACACCTAACTCCAGGTTGAGATGGTAACCTGAAAGGTACTACTCATAGGCAAATTTTCGAGAATTACGGTTTGTAAATGATAAACCTTTTCCTAAATTTACCCACTCATACCTGGATATAGGTATAAATTGGTTAGTAATTATTACATTTGGCTTCAAAAACATTTCATCAATAGTGGTAAGATTTTCGATGTGGTTTTTATTGGGTATCACATTTACTCTCTGTATCTTTTTAGCATACAGAGCATATATTTTACCTGAACAACAAATCAATTTTTACCAAACTTTTTTGGATTCTGCTAATACTTCAAAAAATCTATTGATAAAAGAACGCGTTGCAGATATAAAAATTGCAACGGCTACCACAGAAGAAAAACTACTATCAACTAATAAACGGTTTGATGATTTTATATTATTTGGTGGCATAATTGTTACCTTGCTATTGGTTATAAGTGCCACAGTATATTTTAAAACAGAATCAGAAGTAGCTAAAAATTTTGATGAGAAATTCTGGGATTATGAAAAAAAGGTACAAGATTCAGTAACTAAAGTTGAAATATTGTTGAATAGTGTAGCAGCCCAAGCAGAAATAATGCAGAAAATTAATAAAAGGCTTTTGTCTAATCAAGGAAGAACTCCAACATGATGCAAGAACAACTTGAGAAAATACAATACACTTTAGATGATTTTAATCTCTTGGAAAAAAGGGTTAGGGATAATATAGCTAAAGCAGATGAGTATAAGCAGCTAGATAAATATCTTTCTTCAGTTACCGGAGAGGAAGATAGTTATATACTTAATAAAATGAAAGAAAGCGGTATTCTTACGTATAATGAATATGTTCTTGAAAGAAATAAAAATAAAGTAGATGGTAATATAACAGGTACTGTATTAGGTGTGATAGCTGCATTAAAAAGATTACTAACAAATAATTTATTCTAAAATGGATGTCCTTATAACTTTTAAAGTTTCTAAAGATGAGAGAGCTGTCAGAGACGCTATGAGAAAATTAGGATATTATTCCAACTGGAAAGAATCTGAAAAGTCTTATGAATTGCCAGATAGTTGTGTCTGGAAACCTGATACTGGTTTGGTAAAAGCTAAGTCTGACTTATTAAAAATAACTACTGAAATGACCGACAGAGATACTACGTTTAAACTCATTTCATCTATTATTGTATATGCAGACCCTTGGACTGGTGTCCCAAAAGAAGATTAATAAATACTTAATGTTATTCCGCAATGCCATAAACCCCGGCATATTTATGCGTTATATACCACATGAAAAAACCGGCATCTAATTTTTTCCCGGTTACCCGTTCACATAATTCCTCCGAATTATACCTGCGTCCATGCTTATGCACCTTTGCACGCAACCACTGCAATAAACCTGCCAGTTCCCCATTTGTTATCTGCTCCTGCAAACCAGCTATATCCTGCTGGGCCTGGTGAAAAAATTGCGCTGCGTAAAAACTGCCTAATGTATAAGTAGGGAAATAGCCAAAGCTGCCGTGGCTCCAGTGTACATCCTGCAATACGCCTGTCTTATCATCTGCTGGCATTATGCCCAAGTACCGGTTATATAATTCGTTCCATTTTGCAGGTATATCTTTAGTGTCAAGCGCGCCCTCAATAAGCGCCTTTTCTATCTCATACCTGATTAACACATGAAAATGATAGGTTACCTCATCGGCCTCTGTGCGGATAAGGGAAGGCTCGACTTTGTTGGCAGCCTTATAAAAATCATCGAGGCTCACATGCAGGAACTTGGGTGGAAAATATTTTCGTAACTGCGGATAAAAATATTCCCAGAACTCCCTGCTCCTGCCAATGCAGTTTTCCCATAACCTCGACTGCGACTCATGTATGCCCAAGGACGCCGGCGACCCCAAAGGCAGGCCATACTGGTCTTCCGGCAGACCCTGCTCATATAAAGCATGGCCGCCCTCATGTATGCAACTCCACAGCATGGACGCAAAATTATTTTCATCCACCCTCGTAGTGATACGGACATCGGTTGCGGAAAAAGAAGTGGTAAAAGGATGCTCCGAAATATCCTGCCGCCCGGCCTCGAAATCAAAGCCCATATGTTTCAGTACCTCAATCCCGAAATCCCATTGTTTATCCTTTGGGAAATACTGGTGAAAGCAACTGTTGCTCACCTGCGGTGCGGCCTTTATCTTATCGAGCAATAGTGGAAGTTGCTGCTTAATGCCTTTAAAAACCGGGTCAAGCATAGCCACTGTAGCGTCTTTCTCATAATCATCAAGCAGCGCATCGTAGGGGTGGGTTTTATACCCGTACAGTTCCGCCTGTTTTCTTTTCAGCCCGATCATTTTTGTTAATGATGGAGCGAATACCTGGAAATCATTCTGTTTCCGGGCGGCTATCCATGCGTTAAAACATTCACTCGTTTGCTTAGACATTTGCTCCACAAACTCCGGCGATAGTTTTTTATTTTTTTCATAGTCTTGCAGGCTCAACCTCACATTACTGCGTTCGGTATCGGCGAGATTGTCTGCCTGTGATAGTTCATGCAACAGGTTGCCATACTTTTCACTCGTAAGCAATTCATGCGCCATCGAAGCCAGTGTAGCCAACTGCCGCGCCCTGTATTCAGCCCCTTTGGGCGGCATATAAGTTTCCTGGTCCCAACCCAGCACCGCCGAGGCATAATTTATATCCGCAGCCTTTTGCAGCAGCGTAGTGTATTCGGTATATAGTTGTTTTGCGTTTTGCATTGTTGAATATCTATTGGGTTTGGAATGCCAATAATTCCCGAACTAAATGGTGAACCATTGTGCAGGGGTTGCGGTCGTGGAAAGACACATTACTTTCAAAAAAGGCTTCTAATGGAAGTGCATTGTCAAGAGCTATGTTCATTCTTTCATTCAATAATGGAAGGACATGCTGACTAAATTTCGGTTTCAAATGTTTCTCGTAACGAAAAGAATCAACTCCAATGATTTTAGCTAACTCATCAGATTTTTGTGGAAGATTTGTAAAGAAATCGGTTAGCCGGGCATAAATATTGCTTTGAAACAATTTTGTACCGGAAGATCCAGTTTCAAAATGCAATAACACCCATAATTCAAATGAATCATTGCTCCAGGCTACCTTCAAGCCAGCATCTGTAGCGTTTTTGATCGAAGTACTAAAATCAAAATCGTCTCTTTCTTTAGTATTAGACTGATTAACATTTTCATCACGATCGAATACGCACCATATATTTTCAGTTATGCCTTCTTTAATTTTATGGACGCCATCTACAACTTCTAATAAACCATCTTCCTTACATTTTTTCACTGCATTAAAAAAATGTTGGTTACGCTGTCCTTGCCTTCCAATTGTGCTTATCATTAACCGGCTCCCCAACTCAAAAGATTTGAAATATGCAGGTTCATGGTATCCATCTTCACAGAAAATAATGTAAGAAGCAATACTCTTTTCCTTACGGTCATCATCTTTTATATTGTCTCTGGGGTCCGCCATTGTTTATTTTTCAGAATTTTCAATTGATTGTGATTCTTCTATGTAATTTCCCAAAACAGGCAATGCACCATAATAACCGGCTAAATATTGTTTTGCAAAGTCTGCATCATTGCGGAAGCCTTTCAAATCAGACAATGCGTATAGTATGGTTGCATCCGTAGAAGATTTTTCAGTAAAATAGAATTGGTCACGCCGCAATATTTCCGGGTGCATGAGATTTGTATCATGGCTTGTAAAAAGCAATTGAGCATTTGCTTTATTTACCAAAGGATTGTTAAACAAGCTAATAATTTTTTGCAACAATGATGGATGAAAATTGCTATCTATTTCATCGGAAATAAGCAATCCACCGTTCTCAAATTTGTTATATAGCTTACCAATAAAAGAATAAAATTTTTGCGTTCCTTCCGATTCTTCAAATTCAAGATTCATTGGTATATTATCAATTATTCCGCCTTTTTCATCGTACACGTTTTTATATACTATCACAGTCTTTTTTCTGTTTCTTTTTATTTCAATATCATTGTAATGTAAACCGGCTTCTTTTAGCCAATTTAAAACAAGTTCTTTCTTATCTTCCTCAACCAATTTATTTGTATCCAAGTTTCTGTCTGAATCCTCTCCTGAAGTTTCGGTGTGCTTTATTTTATTTGAAATGAAATCTCTTATGCTGCCAGATAAATAGCCATTATATGAGGAGCAAAAACTAAGAAATAAACTATTATTTCGCAATTTTGTATCGTAAGGAATATTTAAACCTTCAGAAAAAAATTCTTCATCTATTTTAATTTCCGCTCCTGTCCGGCTAAAATAATATGTCCCGTTTTTCCCATCAGGGCCAAATAACCATTCACTGGCAATTTCTTTTTCCCCCAATGTAAATCCATACCGGTATTTCTTTCCTTCAATTAATAATACAACCTGGAAATAACCCCAATCATCAGATTTGTTTATCATTGCTTGTTTATTTGGATTAAATATAGTATCCCATAGATTTTGATTAACCAATGACCATTTAACCATTCTTTTGAAAAAATGAAACCCCTTTACCAAATTTGATTTCCCACTCGCATTTGGCCCATAAACTCCAATTGTCTTTAATAACTTTTGCCCGTCAACCTCAGCAATATTATTAGCATCAACAGTTTCATCATCAGATTCTATACCGGTAGCTCTGAAGTTTACAGTCTGGATGTCATTGAATGAACGGTAATTTCCAATACTAAATTGAATGACCATTTTGATTTTTTTAGAATTACAGCAAATTATTCAAAATTTCTTTATAAACCCTAAAGTATAAAAAAGGATTTTGTGCCTTTTTCAAAATGCAAGTGCAAAATAAAGCCT
>Ga0206818_1046_pt1 | contig 40113 bp, 47 predicted proteins | sample Alteio_BWOrgCont_86_FD_152881 | JGI IMG/M metagenome (GOLD analysis project Ga0206818, IMG submission 152881) | Enriched cells from forest soil in Barre Woods Harvard Forest LTER site, Petersham, Massachusetts, United States -... | ecosystem: Environmental > Terrestrial > Soil > Temperate forest >...
GGGCTTGCTGTAAATGCCAAACTCAATATGCCCTATGGTTTAGCTGTTGATAATATCGGCAACCTCTATATTGCCGACGCCGGTAACTCTGTTGTCCGCAAGGTGGATACCTTCGGCTACATAACCACAGTTGCGGGCACTGCCGGTGCATTCGGCTACTCCGGCGATATGGGCTATGCCACAGCCGCCGACCTTGATTCTCCTTACGCTGTTGCCACAGACAACCGGGGCAACCTGTATATCACAGACTATATGAACAATGTTATCCGCAAGGTCAATGATACCGGGGGCATCACCACATTTGCAGGGGTCAATGGTGTTCCTGCCGCCTGGTTTGGCGATAATGGCCCCGCTAATGTTGCCATACTCAATGGCCCGCGTGGAATAACCACAGATGCTAAGGGCGACCTGTTTATTGCCGACGCCAATAACAACGTAATCCGTAAAGTTGACACTTTTGGTATCATCACCACCGTTGCCGGCAATGGCTCCGCAGGCTTTAGCGGCGACCTCATATATGCCACCGGCACTACTTTGTTCAATCCTTACGATGTGGCTATTGATGCGGGCGGCAGCCTCTATATAGCCGATGCGAATAATGAGCGCATACGCAAAACTTATGCCGCCAATGTTGGTGTGGCTAACCTGCCGGCAAAATCAAATATCCATGTATTCCCCAACCCATCTACCGGCCAGGTATCCGTGTCAGGCCTTGATAAATCAGACAAGGTTGCTGTTTATGATGTTTTCGGCAGGCAGGTAATCTATATATGGTATGCCGCGATAAGTGGCGTTACAGATTTTAGCATTGCCAACCTTGCCACCGGTGTATATACCCTCCAGGTCTGGGATAATGAAGGCGCCCAAAAAGCCGTTGTGCAACTCGTAAAAGAATAATTCTTTCTGTCTTCTGCACAAGTAAAATGAGCAGCCCCGAAGTCGGCTACATACGTCAGCGATGGGTGTAGCCCATCGGCGACCGCAATCGGAAAAATTTTCAAAATAAAATGGATAGCCCAGAAGGTGGCTACATACGTCAGCGATGGGTGCAGCCCATCGCTACATGCCAAGCATAAAAAAATGCCCCGGTTTTCGGGGCATTTTCATGTAAATTATACCTGTAATATTCAAAAAACAGAATTGCAAAAAACACCTTTGCGGGCTTAAAAACGTAACAAGAGAACTGCGCCTTTGCCCCGCCGTGGCGGGGAGAAACCGGTTATCCTATCGAAACCAAATGAATGTCAAATACCAGGTCATGCCCTGCAAGCGGGTGGTTACCATCAAGCAGCACCATATCATCAGCTATTTCGGTTATCACCACCGGGAACACATTGCCTGCATTGTCGCCCATTTGCAGTTCCATACCCACTTCAGGCTTCATATCCGCCGGAAATTCATTTATCGGGTACTCCATTATCATATCGTCATTGCGCTCGCCATATGCTTCGCCAACCGGTATATTCACTGTTTTTTTGTCGCCCGGCGCCATATCCAGCACCGCGTCGTCAAAACCCTTTATTACCTGCCCGGTGCCCACCGTGAATTGCAGCGGCTCCCTGCCTTCCGAACTGTCGAATGTTGACCCGTCTTTTAGTTTACCATGATAATGAACATTTACCTTATCTCCCTTTTTTGCCTGTTGCATAGTTGTGTTTTTTAAAAATAAAGCACGCAAGTTACATCAATCTCCTAAATGTAACTAAATTTTTACCGGCGTAGTTTTTTCAGAATAGGCGGCATCAGTGAGCAGGCACGAACAATCATTCTCCTATTCCATATATTTGCAGCAACAATCCCAAATTCCATAAAAAAACCCAATTCCATAAAACAAAATGAAACTACACATTCTCGCCATCTCCGCCCACCCCGATGATATAGAACTTAGCTGCGCCGGAACGCTCATAAAACACGCCCAGGCAGGCCAGTCCGTAGGCATACTCGACCTTACCGAAGGCGAACTTGGTACGCGGGGCAATGCAGCTATCCGCTACATGGAGGCGCAGGCTGCAGCCGTGGTGATGGGGATAAAAGTGAGGGAAAATGCACAAATGGCTGATGGCTTTTTCAAAAATGACGAAGCACACCAGCACCGGCTGGCTGCCTACATCAGGCATTACCAACCCGATATAGTGGTCGCAAACGCCCTTGCCGACCGCCACCCCGACCACGGCAGGGCAGGCAGGCTTATAGCAGATGCTTGCTTCCTGGCAGGGCTGCTCAAAATTGAAACCGAATGGGACGGCGCCCCGCAGGCCCCCTGGCGGCCAAAGCGCGTCTATCACTACATCCAGGACCGTATCACAGAGCCGGCCTTTATTGTGGATATTTCATCCACATTCGATAAGAAGATGGACGCTATACGCTGCTACAAGAGCCAGTTTCACGACCCCAATTCCGGCGAGCCGGTAACCTACATCGCCACAGAGCATTTTTTAAACAGTATTCTGTATAAAGATGCAGTAATGGGCAAGCGCATCGGCGTAAAATACGGCGAAGGCTTCACCGCCGAAAACATCCCCGGTATCAGCAGTTTAGATGATCTGCTCCTCCCGGATTTGCCATAAAAATACGCTTTTTATAATTTATACAAATTAAACGTCAAAAATCTGTAATGGATTATACCTTTGCGGACTTTAAAACATAACACAGGAAACTGCGCCTTTGCGAGAAACTCTTTGTGCTGTATTTTGATTTGTAATTGGTATTATTTGGCAGATCAATGGCTTTTTAAAGGAATTTTTTACTTTTAATTTTTTACTTTTAATTTTTCCCCCTACCTTTGCAGTCCTAAAAAAAATAAAAATCATGGCTCGCGTTTGTCAGGTAACAGGTAGAAAACCAGTAGTAGGCCACAAGGTATCCTTCTCTAACAAGAAAAAGTTGCGTCGTTTCCTGCCCAATTTGCAGACCAAACGTTTCTTTCTCCCGGAAGAAGACCGTTGGATCACATTAAAATTAAGCACCGATGCTATCCGCACTATCAATAAGAACGGACTGCTCACAACGGTAAAAGAGCTGCGCGCTAAAGGAGTAACCATCTGATTCAGTAAAGTATAAAAAAATAAAAAATGGCTAAAAAAGGAAACCGCGTTCAGGTTATTATGGAATGCACCGAGCATAAAAACAGCGGTATGCCCGGTACAAGCCGTTACATTACCACCAAAAACAAAAAGACCACTACGGAACGCCTCGAATTGAAAAAATATAACCGCATCCTCAAGCGCGTAACCGTTCACAAAGAAATTAAATAATCCCCCATAAAAATATTAAGCAATGGCAAAAGCAGCTAAAACCGCAATAAAAAAAGACCCCAAGCAAGCGCTCGAAGCAAAGAACTTTACCAAAGTTATTAAAGCTGTGCGTAGCCCCCAAAGCGGCGCCTATACCTTCAAAGAAGGAATGGTGCATAAAGATAAGATCAAAGAATTTCTCGCAAATACTAAGTGAGTCATAAGTCATAAGTTGTAAGTCATAGGTTTTGGGATGACTTATTTCCTGGTAATAATCAGAAAGCCACCGTCAGGTGGCTTTACTATGTGCTTATCGCATACCCGTACTTAATGGTACCGGCCTCTTACCGGGCTTTCCCCGAACGCGATGGCAATTGATCTTCTTCGTCATATTCATCCAGTTCATTCAGGTTCCGTTCATTCCGCGACTGTTCCTTTTTTGTTTGTTGCTCTTCCGACTTTGAAGAATAGCCCCCCTGCTGCTTTTGGTTCAGGCTGTTATGCGTGTTGCCGCTTTTTCCCGTCCTGTCCTTTTGGTCCTGGTCGGTTGTTTGCCGGTTGCGGTCTGCCTGCTGTCCTCTTTGCTGGTTGCCGGTTCCCTGTTGCTGACCGGCTTTTTGCTGCCCTTGCCTTCCTTGTTGGTTTTGCTGATTTTGGTTTCTTGTTTCCATGATTTTAAGTTTTATTCTTCCGTATCTTAAAATACTATGCCAGTAAAAACAGGGCCAAGGATAAAAAAACAATACATTAGTTTAATACGCTATTGTATGTTAACTTTGTAAGCGGGTATAAAAAATGAAGGCTTCTTTTTAATAGTTTACATTTATTGATAGCCTGATTGTTAACTACAAATTTTTAAAATAATTTATTGGCAACTGGAATAAAACTCAGGGTTGAAATCTAAAATTTCCCCTATCTTTATTAACATCAATTTCATAAATGGAGAACGTATTTATTTTGATTGCTGAAGATGATGCAGACGACCGGTTCCTGCTACAGTCGGCTTTTGAGGAAAATGGATTTAAGGACAAGTTGCACTTTGTGGAAAATGGTGTGGAATTGATGGATTACCTGCGTAATCATTCTATAAAAGATGAGGTGAAAATGCCTCGTTTTATCCTGCTTGACCTTAATATGCCCAAAAAAGATGGCCGTGAAGTGCTGAAGGAAATAAAACAGGATGGGCTGCTCAAAAACATCCCGGTCATTATTTTCAGCACCACAAACAACGAACAGGAAATGAGACGCTGTTATGAACTTGGGGCAAACTCTTATATTACAAAGCCCAATAGTTTTGAAAGCCTGATAAAAACGGTAGCCGCAATACGCAGCTACTGGACGCACACTACCGGGGTCCTTTCCTGATTTTTCGGCGGCATAATTTTTGCCGTAAACCTGTTCAGGACAAAACAGGCGAGTGGATATTGTTATTTTTCATTTCTCTGCCATCAGAACGTTGTGTTTTTTCATTATCGTTTTTTACTTTGCAGACCGTTAGCAATTATAAAGTATGCCTGATCCTAAAAAAATTCTTATCATTGACGATGAAACAGACCTATGCCTTTTACTCAGAGATTATTTCGTCCGTAAAAATTATGACGTTGCAGTTACCCATACTTTAAAAGAAGGGAAGATCCTTTTAAAAACAGTGACGCCGGATATACTTTTTCTTGATAATAATCTACCTGATGGAACAGGGTGGGACATTGCCTCATCTATCGCTTCCGATTTTCCTGGTATCTACATTGTATTGATAAGCGCATTTCATCCCGCTGTGCCTGTGATGCCTGCAAACTCAAAATTCCGCATCATTGAGAAACCCATAAGCATGGCCGACCTGGATAAGCAATTCCGTGAATTTTAATCTATACTGCCTCTTCTTATAAAACCCAGTAACAGGGCTATGACAGCCAGCACAAGCAATATGTGTATTAAGTAACCCGCGCTGTAAACAAACGCGCCTAACACCCATCCTATAACCAGGATAATTGCGATAATGTAAAGTAATGATCTCATAATAGCTATTGGTTTATTAAGTACCATTAAATATTGTGCCAGCACATTGAATTTCAACAATTGAGCCATTGAGCCATTGAGAAATTGAGCATTTTCACATTTCCACATTAATTAAGCTAATGGGAATGTTATCGTAAAAGTGGTGCCGCTGCCGGGCTTTGATGATACGTCTATATGCGCTTTGTGCGACTGGAGGATATTAAGCGTAAAAGTAAGCCCCAGGCCAACCCCATTGCGTTTCTGGGTAAAATAAGGCTCAAAGAGGCGGGAAATGTTTTCTTCACTGATGCCACTCCCGTTGTCGGAGATGGTGAGCGCTGCATTGTTGCCCGACCGTTGCAGCGAAATGGATAATTGGCCAGTCTGCTCTTCCATTGCTTCCACGGCGTTTATCACAATATTCAGCAGGGCCAGCTTTAGTTTTTCCTTGTCGGCCATTATATCCTGTACATCATTAGGATAGCTTACCTGCAGCTTTATCCGCTTTAGTGTCAGCCGGTCTATGGATGCAGCGATCACATCATCCACTATGTGCTGCAAGGTTTGTTTCTGGAGCACATGCTCTGTGGGGCGCGATGTATTGAGCAGCTCGCTGATGAGGTCGTTGATACGTTTCCCGTTTCGCTGGATGATGTTCATGTAGAGCTGCATGTTCTCTTCTTTAATTTCCTGCTGCATCTGCTCTACCGAGAGGGTAATATTATTAAGCGGGTTCCTTACCTCGTGGGCAATGGTGCGTACCAACCTGCCCGCAGCAGCCAGCTTCTCGCCTTGCAGCGTGGCTTTCTCCGCTTTTTTAAAATTTGTGACGTCGTGTATTATGCCTTGCACATATCCGTCTTCTTTATCGCTTTCTTCAAGCGTAACGGTGAGTATGCAATATTTTTTTTCCCCGTCCTTAGTGTTCAGCGCCACTTCCCAGTCGTTTACTTCATTGCGGTGCGCTAATGTTTCCTGCAGGAATTTTTTTTGCTGCGGCTGATCTATAAGCGTGCAGACATTCATTTTCAGGGCTTCTTCTTTTGTATATCCCAGCAGGTTTTGTATGGCGTCGTTCACATCCTTGAAATTCAATGCGTAGTCTGTAACAAAAACAACGTCTTTCGACTTTTCAAAAATACTCCGGTATTTGCGCTCATTGTTCTTCAATGCTTTTAGCGTGGCGGCACGTTCTAAAGCATAACGGATACAACGCTCCATTTTTTCGATGGAAAGTTCTGTTTTGATGAGGTAATCAACGGCGCCTAATTGCATTGCCAGTATATCCACTTCGTAATTGCCCTTGCCGGTGAGCAATACTATGGGGTCTTCGCAATGCAGGCGTATGGCTTCTTTCAGAAAATCAACTCCCGATTTTGCTCCCAGGCGGTAATCAACAAAATAGAGGTTGTACTTGCCGGTGCGCAATTGTTTCAGCCCTTCGTTGTAATTTTTACACCATTCGGTCTGGTAGGCATTGCCGGGGATAGAACGGATATATTCGCTGGTAATAATAAAGTCATCCTCATCATCGTCCACTATCAGTATTCTGGCATTATTGTATGGCAGGCTCATATGTCTGTTTTGTCAGCTTCACATAGGCTGGGGTTGGTGCTGCGGTAATATAAAAACAAAGCGGGCGCCGATACCCGGAACATTCTCCGCGTATATGGCCCCGTGGTGGTACTCTACTATTTTCTTGCAAATGGAAAGGCCGATGCCCGACCCGGGATATTCCGACTTGCCGTGCAGCCGCTGGAATACCTGGAAGATACGGGTAGCATATTCTTCTTCAAATCCTATCCCGTTATCCGTTACCTGAAGTTTGTAGTAAGTAATGTTCTTATCCAGTTCAAAATGGATCTTTTCCTCGTCTGCAAGCACACTTGTTTCCACATGGATTACAGGCGTTATATCCGGTTTGTGGAACTTTATGGCATTACTGAAAATATTTACAAACAATTGTTTCATCTGCGAAGCAATAGCATCTACCGTTGGCAGTAACTGGCTGTGAATTATGGTGCCTGTTTCTTCAATGGTCAGTTCCAGGTCCGTTTTTACCTGCCGCAGCAACAGGTTAAGGTTTACCGGTTCAAATGCTTTTTCGGTTATGGAGACTTTTGAAAATTCAAGCAGGTCATTGATCAGCGAACGCATATTCTCAGCAGAGGCGATCATACGCGAAAGGTACATTGCGCCATCCCCGGTAATCACATCTTTATATTTTTCAGAAAGCCTGTCGCTGAAGGTAGTGATCTTTCGTAATGGCTCCTGTAGGTCGTGGCTGGCGAAATAGGCAAATTCCTCCAGTTCTTTATTCGATTGGTAGAGTTCCTGTACTTTATTTTTCAGGTCTTCTTCTATTGACTTTTGCCCGGTAATATCTTTTACACTTCCGGCAACTTTTACCAGGTTGCCTTCTTTGTCTTTTATTGCTTTTGCAAGGACGTGAACGATCTTTACATTTTGCTTAGCGGTAATTATTTTAAATTCAATTTCCAGGGTATCGCCTGTTTCGATAGCTGCTTTTGTCGCCTCTTTCACCCTGGCCTTATCTTCTGTGTGAATGAATGATTTTGCTAAGGAATTATTGATCTGAATATGGTAGTCGTCTATCTCATAGATACGATACATGCCTATAGACCAGAAAACCATATCAGCAGCCATTAACCGTTCAAACGTTCCGAAATCTTCGCTGTTAAAATGTTGCAGGAATAGCTCCCTTGTAATAAATGACGTAAAAGGCATATCCCATTTCGACAGGTCGGGATGCAACATCAATTGGTATAATTCTTCACCGGAATCATTGCCGGAAGGGGAAGCATATAAATAGTATGGCGTTGTATTGCCATTTTTATTTTTCAGGCGGTACACTACAAAACGCGACCATGAATCAATATTTTCTTCAGCGATTTTCAACTGGAATAACAACCGGTCGTAAAGATAATCTTCAAGCAGATCGGTAAAATAGACTTCAGCGTTGGTTATGTCTGTATTAGAATACCCTAAATAATGCTCAAAAAGTGTATTGACAAATAATATTCTGAGGTCTGATGACCGGATTACAGCAACAAGGCCAGGCCCGCCCAGGGCGATGCGTTTATATAAAGCATCGCCATCGGGCAAGTTATTTTTTATCTCTGTACCCGTTTCCCGGGTTATTAACTGGTCTATAGGCTCCATTGCTAATCCATATTAAATTCTTTGAACTGCCTCATTTTGTTATACAAAGTTTTGCGGTCCACATTCAGCAGTTTTGCGGCCTTGCTTTTATTGTAGTTGGCTTGTTTGAGCGCGTCAAGTATCACTTCATATTCGGCGTCCAGGTTAGCGCTTTTCAGTTTATTTTCGTAAGACATCATTGCTGAGCCATTTCCTTTCCCGTCTTTATCTGTGCGGTCGGCTACGGAGGTGGCGGGGGCTTCAAACTGTAGTTTATAAAAATTAGTGATCTCAAATGGCAATGATTTCACTTCCACCAGGTCTCCGTCTGTGAGCAAAGTAGCTCTTTTTATTACGTTTTTCAGTTCGCGCAGGTTACCGTACCAAATGTAGTTGTTCAGTATGTCTTCCACTTCTTTTGTAAAGCCTTTTACGTCTTTGCCAAGTTCCGCATTGGTGAGTTTCAGAAAGTGGCGGGCGAACAGCATTATATCCTGTTTGCGTTCGCGCAATGAGGGAACTTCTATACTGAATTCATTAAAACGGTGATACAGGTCTTCCCTGAATTTGCCTGAGCGCGCCGCATCCCATAGCCGCTCGTTGCTTGCTATGATGATGCGAACATCAAGGTCTATATCTTTAATGCCGCCCACGCGCCTTATTTTGCGTTCCTGCACTACACGTAAAAGAGACACCTGAATTTCGTAAGACAGGTTACCTACTTCATCAAGGAATATGGTGCCTTCATTAGCCACTTCCAGGCTACCGGTTTTTTGGTTAAGCGCACCGGTGAAGGCTCCCTTTTCATGGCCGAAGAGTTCGCTGCCTGCCAGTTCTTTCGATAAGGCGCCGCAATCTATAGCTACGAACGGCTTGCCCGATCTCTTGCTTTTCTGGTGTATCTGCTGCGCTATTGCTTCTTTTCCGCTGCCGCTTTCGCCATATATGATGACGCTGAAATTGGTTGGGGCTACAAGGTCTATCTGCTTGATAATATTTGCAAATTCAGGGCTGTCGCCAAAAATATATTGTTCGTTCCCGTTACTTTTTGATTTGGAAGCGGAAACAAATGAAGACTGTTGTGATGGTTTGGGAGTGGCGCCATCTTTTGGTTCTGCGGAAAGGGCTTTTTTAATCGTCAGTAATATTTCATCGGGGAAAAGCGGCTTGGTCACATAATCGTATGCGCCTAATTTCATTACCTCTACCGCGTCTTTCACATCGCTGTATCCGGTAATAATGATCACAGAAGCATTCGGATGTGATTCTTTTATTTTTCCCAGCAATTGCACCCCGGTCATATCATCCAGCCTGAAATCGCATAAAACAAGGTCGGGAGAGTTTTTTTTCATCCATTCTATAGCGGCCTGCCCACTGTTTGCGCTCGCAACAACATACCCGTTCCTTGTGAGGAAACGGGTAAGCAAAAGGCACATATCATTATCATCATCTACTACAAGTACTTTGTGCATATTTATTTTTCAGTGTGTCAAATATAATGAATCTAAATTGTAAGTTCTATATATTGGCTTCTTTTTTATGCCCATACCGCCCTTATCTGGGCTATGGGTATGTTCATTTGCTCACGGTATTTTGCCACGGTCCGGCGGGCAATATTATAACCTTTTTCTACCAGGAAGTTCACTATCTGCTGGTCGGTATAAGGATGTTTTTTATCTTCCGATACAATGGCGTCGCCTATTACCGATTGTATCACTTTGTTGCTGATCACTTCTCCTTTTTTATCAGCAATACCTTCGCTGAAAAGTTTTTTAAGATACAGCAGCCCGAAATGTGTTTCGGCATATTTATTGCTGGTGATACGGGAGATAGTGGAAATATCCATGCCCGACATTTCTGATACATGGCGCAATACCATTGGTTTCAACAATCTTATATCGCCGTCAATAAAATAATCATGTTGCAGTTCCACAATGCACTGCATGGTGCGGAGCATAGTTTCTTCGCGTTGTTTCACAGCATTCACAAACCATTGGGCGCTGCTCAGTTTGCTTCTTACGTATTGCCCTGCGGTCTTATCCTTATTGCTTATCTGGCTGGCAAGCTCATCGTGCAGCGCCTGGTTCACAAATACGGAACCGGCCCTGCTCGAAAATAAATTCACCTGTATCTTGTCGCCGTAATTAGTAATAATAAAGTCGGGTATTATGGTGTTTTTTGGATCATGCCGCGCCGTTTCGGTTACCGGGTAAAATTTAAGGCTGCCAATAAGGTTAAGCACTACGCGGAGTTCATCATCATCAATTTTCAAAGTATGGTGCAGTTTTTCAAACTGGCGGTGCATAAGGTCGTTGTAGTGGTTTTCAAGGAGGGTTATGGCGCATTTTACATCTGGCCTTTTTACGTTCATTGTGCGCAGTTGCAGCAAAAGGCATTGCTGGATACTTTGAGCGCCTATGCCCACCGGGTCAAGCGATTGCACAATGGCAAGCCCTCTTGTTATTGTTTCCAGTTCTATTACCTGCTGGAAATGGAAAGACATATCGTCTGCCACCTCGTCAAGAGGCCGGTCCATTAACCCATGCGGGTTAAGTATGTCTATTAAATACTCGGCTGTGTCGCGGTCTTCTTTGCTGATGTTCAGCATATGCAATTGCTGCCGTGCGTCATCTTTAAAGGTAGCCACATCAACTATAGCTGAATCAGGCGCTACTTCAGAATCAAAATAATTCTGGTAATCCGATTTGTAGTCAGGTTTGTCGTCATAGCTGAATTCTTCCCAGTCCTGGAAATCCTGTTCGGAGTCTTTTGATAATTTGGTATCCTCTTCTTTCGGTTTTTCTTCAGCGATTTCTATAAATGGATTTTCTTCCAGTTCATTTTTTATCCGCTGTTGCAGTTCCAATGAATTGAGGAAGTATAGATTAAGCAATTGTATTTGCTGTGGTAATATCTTTAATTGCTGCCGCTGTGTCTGCTGTTGCGCTATCATAGTGTGTTGTTTTTGTGTTGCTATGTATAAAGCAAGGTTAAAGCCAAACTCATCCGTTCTGTAAATTTAATAAACAACATGGATAGCAATTTTGTCAGCACAGCATTATAATTGTAGGATTATTTAATGTATCTTTGCTTTCTATTGTTTTATATGTTTTTTTTGAAACCATGAGGAATTAGTTCCACAAAATGTAGTTTTGAACGTCAATGAAAAGAAGATTAGCATTAATCAGCGTTGCTTTTAGCATTTCTTTTATATCCATGGTGGCCTTGTCTCTCTTTTCGATGCAGCGGTTTAATACCTACATGGACTACTCCAATCAAATGGACCATACCGGTTTTGTGATCACGCAGGTTTTAAAAACAGAGCTTTCACTACGCGACATTGACAGGTCGGAACGCGGCTATATGATCACTAAGGATACCATGTACCTGCGCTTCCTGAATAATGCAGTGGACAGTATCAGCAAAACAATCGGAAAACTTGCGGTAATGACTGCCGACAACCGCGACCAGCAAAAAAATATCACCTTGCTCAAAGCCGCTGTAGCAATACGCATAGCTGCGGCCCGGGATAATATTAATTATGTTGACTCCGCCAATACTTCGACGCCTTCAAAATATTATTTCGACAGCAGGCAACTTATGACTGATTGCTCCCGCAAGCTCAGGGCTTTGGAAGCGGCAGAGAACAAATTGCTCATGGAGCGCTTTAAAGGAGAACATATTTACGAGGAGCTTACAACGGATACCCTTAAATATCTCCTGGTTATTTTTTGTGTGGTTACCCTTCTCTTATTTGGGATAATGATAAAGGAGCTTCGCGGCAGGATGAAATACCAGCTTGAATTGCAGGCGAAAATAATAGACCTGAAAAGATCGCACAGCGAACTGGAGGAGATAGCCTATGCCGCCTCTCACGACCTGCAGGAGCCGTTACGCAAAATACAGGTGTTCAGCAATATGCTGCTTTACCAGAAAACAGGCAGTGTGAATGATGAAGCAAAAGCCACTTTGGAAAGAATCAATAATTCGGCAAACCGGATGCAATTGCTGATAACTGATCTCGTAAGCCTTACCAACCTCACTAAAACAGAAGAACTAAAATCTGCCACCAGCCTGGACAAAGTGGTGAAATATACGCTTGCGGATATTGAAGATAAAGTGGCAGAAAAAAAGGCAGTAGTAGAAGTGCAGCCATTACCCGTGATCACAGGATATGACACCCAACTCAAGATACTTTTCAGGGCGCTGCTGGATAATTCTTTGAAATTTACCCGCGAGGGAATAAAACCCGTTATCACCATCAGTTGTGAAATTATTAACGGGCATGAGTTAGCAGGCGTGAACCCGAATTTATTAAGTAAGAAATTTTACCGCATTACCTGCTCCGATAACGGGATAGGTTTCGACAACCAGTTCATCACCAAAATATTCCAGATATTCCAGCGGCTGCATACCCAGCAATCGGAGTATGAAGGCAAGGGGATAGGGCTTGCCATTTGCCAACGCATTATGGCCAACCACGAGGGCTATATAATAGGCCACGGAGAGCCGGGCATGGGCGCTCAATTCAAATTGTTCTTCCCGGTAGAAGGGTAGGGGTTACCCTTTTTTATTTATCTCTTCCACCTCCCCCATGAACTTATTGATCTGTTCATCAGCGTATGCGCCATAGGCATCTATGAGGGTGCCTTTTGCGCCGTCTTTTGTTTCTATCACATACATGATGGCACTGTCTGCCGGGTCAGATTGCCCTTCAAAACGGTAAAAGTCTATTATACGCACTTCATTTGGCGGGTAGGTCTTATCCTTTGTGGTGGAATAAAGCCCTTGTTTGGTAACCTTCAGGTTATCGGTAAACCCACTTTTTACCGCCTTATTTACCCGGTCGGTAAGCGTACTCATAAACGGCAGTTGTGTTCCCGTTCCGTTTGTTTCGTTTTGTGCCAGCATAAAATTTGTTTTAGATGAAAACATCATCATTATTAAGGAATAATTTTTTATTTCAGTAATGCCTTGTGTGCGTTGCGTTGGTTTTTTATCAGGTCGTGCGATTTCTTCAGGCCGACCTGTTCATCTGCAATCAATTGCTTTATTTCCGCGTCAGTTAATGTGTCAGCCGATAATGCGGCTTCATAGGCCCGTTGTGCGGCATCTTCTGTAAACTCGCAGGAAGAAAGTATGGAATGGCGGTCGCTGTCGGTAAACGTATGCTTAATTTCCATCCAGGCATGGTATATTTTCCCTGATGCAGTTGTCCCGTCTTCCACAATACCATTGTCTTGTTTTATCTTACCGGCCAGTTCTTCCTTATATTCGCTGCTTTGCCGTATCATGGCTTCAAAAATGGCTTTCAGGTCTATATCCAGGTCTTTGGCTTCGGTTATCGCGCGTTCATAACCCACTATCCGGTCATTGTTTATTTTCACGAGGTCATTGAGTATTTCATTTATTGCTTCGTGCGTTTCCATAAAATGTGTTTCTATAGATTGTTTAAAAATTATGCCACCCGCCGTTAAAAAACGCTTTATTTTTGTGAAACTATGGATACATCACAATCGTTGCTGGAAATTTTGAAATATACAATACCCGCTTTGATCGTATTGGCGTCGAGCTACCTGATCGTTCAGAAATTTCTTATTTCCGAAACCCAGCGCAAACAAATGGCTATTTTCAAAGATTCGCAGGAGATCACCCTCCGGCTCCGTTTGCAAGCATATGAGCGCCTGGCGCTTTTTGTGGAGCGCGTAAGCCCCCGCCAACTTATTGTGCGCTTATACGACCCGTCTCTGACGGTAAGCGAACTGCAATATGCCATGATCGTGAACATACGCGCCGAGTTTGAACACAACCTTTCGCAGCAGATTTATGTATCTAAAAACGTGTGGGAAACAGTGAAGAATGTAAAAGAGCAGGAACTGAATATGATAAGCCAGGTAGCCAAGACATTAAAACCAAATGCGCCCGCTAAAGAACTGCATGAACTGATATTAGACATGGTAGTAAAAGCCGAAGAAGAACTGCCTGCCGATGTTGCGCTGCATATTATTAATGATGAAGTGAAGAAGGTTATGACCTATGGGTCGTTCTGATTCATCTTGTTCACCGCTTTATACCAAATGGAAAAGAAACCGATTAAAACAGATTCAGGGATAGTAATAAATGAACGCTATTGCGAGCCGGTGAAAATGGATGAGGCCCCTGGCAAATTTCCTTTCACCCGTGGTATCCATGAATCTATGTACCGCGACAGGTTATGGACTATGCGGCAGTATGCGGGTTTCAGCACAGCGGAGGAATCTAATAAAAGATACCACTTCCTCCTTAGCCAGGGAGTAAATGGCCTGTCTGTAGCATTTGATCTGCCCACGCAGATAGGTTATGATTCAGACCATGCCATGTCGGAAGGCGAAGTGGGAAAGGTAGGCGTGGCTATAGATTCATTGCAGGATATGGAACTGTTGTTCAAAGACATCCGCCTCAGCGATATATCCACCTCCATGACCATCAACGCCACTGCATTTATACTGCTGGCATTTTATATTGCGCTGGCGAAAAAACAAGGGGCGGACATAAAAAAAATATCAGGCACCATACAAAACGATATACTGAAAGAATATGCTGCGCGTGGCACGTTCATTTATCCGCCCGCGCCTTCAATGCGCCTGATAACGGATATATTTGAGTATTGCAGCCACGAAGTGCCTAAGTGGAATACCATATCCATATCGGGCTACCACATACGCGAAGCCGGCGCCAATGCGGTGCAAGAACTGGCGTTCACGCTTGCTAATGGTAAGGCATACCTGCAGGCCGCTCTTGCCAAAGGACTTGATATAAACGTATTTGCGCAACGCCTTTCTTTTTTCTTCAACGCGCACAATAATTTATTTGAGGAGGTGGCTAAATTCAGAGCCGCCAGAAGGATGTGGGCGCAAATCACGAAGGAAGCAGGGGCTACCGACCCACGGGCGCAGATGCTCCGCTTCCATACCCAGACGGGCGGGAGTACGCTTACCGCACAACAACCCAAAAACAATATAGTGCGCGTGGCATTGCAGGGGCTTTCTGCCGTGCTTGGCGGCACACAGTCTCTGCATACCAATGGCTATGATGAAGCGCTGTCGCTGCCTACCGAAGAGGCGGCGTCTATAGCCTTGCGTACCCAACAGATACTGGCTTATGAAAGCGGCGCTACAGATACTGTGGACCCGCTGGCCGGTTCCTTTTATGTGGAGACGCTGACCAATGAGGTGGAAGCCGCTGCATGGAAACTGATAGAGAAGATTGACGCTATGGGCGGCTCTGTAAAAGCAATAGAGCATCATTTTATGCAGGACGAGATAGCCCGTTCCGCCTATGCGTATAACAAGGCTATAGAAGACGGGAGTAAAGTAATAGTGGGCGTGAATAAATTCACATCTGCCGAAACCGCCAACCCGCCCGTATTCCGTATAGATGATTCGATAAGAACTTCGCAATCTGAAAAATTAAAAATACTGCGCGCAGAAAGAAATAATGAAGCCGCCAATGCCTGTCTGGCAATTATAAAACAAAAAGCCACAACTACGGAGAACCTCATGCCCGCAGTTATTGACGCTGTAGAAAACCTATGCACCCTGGGAGAAATTGCGGATACCCTACGTGAAGTATGGGGTGAGTATAGGGGGTGATTGTTTGGTAGGAATTGGGAATTTGTAGTTGGGATTGCCTTTTAACGCCAAAAATCCCTAAGGGATTGAACGTTTATAGAAACAATAATTTTTAAACACCGATGCCGAAGGTATCGTACTATACTATGTATAGATACGCTCACCCTTGTTTGGTATAGTACGATACCTTCGGCATCGGGTACTCTTTTTCTGTGTTCCTATAAACGTTCGATGCTTTCAGCATCGTTACGTGCTATTGTCCCCAGAGAAGCCCATAGTAAAAAGGTAAGTTTTAAGTCCATTTGGTATAAATCAATTTTTCAACACAAATGCCTATCTTTATTTAAAGAATTAACTACTATGGAATTTGGCAAACTCCCCGAAGATGAATTAAAACAAATAGATATTTCCCTGCCTCCTGACCCGCCGGAAAATAAAGCGGTATTGAAGAAAGGTAAGGGCAAAACAAAGTTTTACATCGGCTGCGCAAAGTGGGGCAGAAAAGACTGGGTAGGGAAACTATACCCTAAGGGAACTAAAGAAAAAGACTTTCTTCACTACTACGCAACACAGTTCAACAGTATTGAGTTCAATGGTTTCTTTTACAATGTCCAGTCGAGGGAGCAGGTAGAGAAATGGGTAAGCGCTGTGCCTGATAATTTCCTGTTTTGCCCAAAGTTCACACAATCCATAACACATCTCCGCAGGCTGAAGAATGCAAATAATGAAGTGGATACTTTCCTCAATGTTGTATCCGCTTTTGGCAAGCATCTTGGTCCCATATTCCTTATGCCGCACCCGCAGATGGGTTTAAAACATCTTGAAACAATAGAGGCGTTTATGGATGGATTGCCAACAGATATTGATGTGTTCCTGGAACTCCGGCATGAGGAATGGTATGATAATGAGGAGGGTTATTCACCGGAGCTTTACAGCTACCTGCGCACCCATAAACGAGGAGCAGTTATCACTGACGCAGCAGGCCGACGCGACTGTGTGCATATGCACCTTACCAAGCCGGAATGTTTTATCCGGTTTGTGGGCAATGGCCTGCATCCCACAGACTACACACGCATAGACGAATGGGTGCAGCGCATAAAAAAATGGATGGCAGAAGGGCTGGAAACCTGCTACTTCTTTATGCACCAGCATGAAGAACTGCACTCGCCCGAACTCATAAAATACTTCATAGAACAGATGAATAAGCATTGCGCAACAAAAATCCCGCTGCCTGTGATGTATAATGAAGGAACGTTGTTTTGAAAAGAATTTCATTATGCAGAGACGGGAAGCATCCCGTCGTCTCTGCATAATACATCCTGTGCCTATTTCACCAGGTAATAAATATTGGTTACCCATTTACTGCTATCTGCTTCTTGTTTTGGCCCCACAACATATTCTTCTATTACCATAGTTTGCGCTTGCCCTTTTGCGGCCATGTATTTCATTATGGCATTGTGATACAGAAAGGAGTTATTATAATTGCCCTTTTCTACCGCCATTACTGCCTTTGCCGGGCCTGCATGTATAAATACGGTGCCTTTTACAGGCATAGTGGTATCCGTTACCGGGAAGGCCGCAGCCATATCTGCCTGCTTGTTTACGGTATCCCAGGTATAGAAGATACCCACCTGGTGGCCTTCTATTTTATCGCCTACATCGCCAGCCACTATATCATAGCCATCGTTGAAAAATTTCAGCATATCGGTCCAGTAAACCATTTTGCGGATGCCTTCAAAAATATGTTCCGGGTAATCCACTTCTTTTATGTCTATCCCAGTCCCGGTGGTTGCTGTGGTGTGGCTTTCCACATATTTTTTAATATTGGCAAGCCCGGTTTCAAAATCACCACCCAGCAATTTATCAAGGTTCAGGGCGATCAGCGAGGCATTAAACGGGAAAGAGAAATGTTTGTGCAGTTTCCATACCACCTTAGTCATGTTATTGGTGTCTGTTGCTATTATGGAGCCATCAGCCTGTGTTTCTCCGGGTTTTATAATGTTTATGGAATAGTCCATTTCCGTCCCGGTTACGTTTTCATTTTTTATTTCCACTTCCCCGTTTTTTTCAGGGTCGCTTACCCAATGAAGGCTGCTGCCTGCCTGCCCGTCGCTGCCTGCAAGAGTAATTTTCATAGCGGAATCTTTTTGTTCCCACGGACTCCAGTTGTGCCAGTTCTTAAAATTCACCACCTGCTCAAAGACCGCATCCTTTGGCGCTTTGATGATAATACTACGGGTTACGGTTACATCAGATGGTTCCACAAAAGTCAGTATCAGCACACCAAGTATTATTATACCGATAAGCGCAAACATAAAACGCACAAATTTTTTCATACCCTTTTTTTTCCTAAAAGTATGAAAAAGATAATGGTTAGTTGTTAATGGGTAATGATTAATGACGTATCCATTAACCATTAATCATTAACCATTACGCATTACCTTTGCACCATGAAAAATTTGCGCGAGATAACCTTGCCGGAACTGGAAGGAATGATGGCAGACCTGGGCGAGCCTAAATTCAGGGCAAAACAGATACATGAGTGGGTGTGGCAGAAATTTGCCGCTGATATAAATGATATGACCAACTTATCTAAGTCCCTGCGCGAAAAACTTGCCAAAGATTTTTTCATACCCAAAGTGAAAATGCACCACAGCCAGTACAGCAGCGATGGCACTATAAAAAACCGCCTGCAACTGCACGATGGCTTCTACGTGGAAAGCGTACTCATACCCACCGAAAAACGCATGACCGCCTGTGTATCCTCGCAGGTGGGCTGTTCGCTATCCTGCAAGTTCTGCGCAACGGGTTACATGGACCGCAAGCGCAACCTTGATTTTGATGAGATAGTGGATGAAGTAACCCTGCTCAATGAACTGGCGCAAAAACACTACAACAAAAATCTGTCGAACATTGTATTCATGGGCATGGGAGAGCCTTTGCTTAACTACGGCAATATGATGAGTGCCATAGAAAAGATAACTTCCCCAACAGGCCTGGGTATGAGTCCAAAGCGCATCACAGTGTCAACTGCGGGCGTATCGAAGATGATAAAGAAACTGGCCGATGATAAGGTGCGTTTTAAGCTGGCTTTGTCGCTGCACGCGGCTACAGACCATAAGCGCAATGAGATAATGCCAATAAATGAGACCAACAACCTAACCTCGCTAATTGAAGCCCTCAATTATTTCTACAAAGCCACAGGCAGCGAGATAACTTTTGAATACATTCTTTTCAAAAATTTCAACGACAGCCTCAAAGATGCTGAAGACCTGGTAAAGTTGTACCGCAAAATACCCGCAGACCTCATCAACATTATAGAATACAACCCCATAGATAACGCAAGATTTGAAAAACCCGATGAGCATACCGTAGAGGAATTTATGGAATACCTAACCTCAAACCGCGTAAATGTGCGCCTGCGCCGCAGCCGTGGCAAAGACATTGACGCTGCCTGCGGCCAGTTGGCAAATGTGGATCATACGCAAAGCGCTTAATAACCCACGTTTACCTTTGCCACTTGTCAAAGCGTAATTGATAAATTGAGCCGACCACCTAATCCTGCTTCAATAATGTTTTGGAGTGTGGAAATGCGAAAGTCTTTAATATTGTTTTCTATTTTTGAAATGGCTGCTTTATTAGTGCCGCATTTTTTGGCAAGCTGGTCTTGGGTAAGCCCTTTTTCAAGCCGGGCTTCATGTATTAAAGCGCCAATTTTAAATGCTTCATATCCTTTATCAAAATCATTGCGTTTTTTTGTACCTTTTTCGCCATACAGCTCATCTATAATTTGGGAAAGGGGTTTCATGTCATTTTTTTTGCTTTCATAGTATTCATTCTTTATTTTTAATGCTTTTTGAATTTCCTGCTTAGTGAAGTTGTCAAAATAAATCCTACGAAGTTGGTTAGTTATTTTTCTTTTATGCGAGGCCCCGCCACGGCGGGGAATAGCAAGCTATTTAAAGACTTTTGCAACGAAGCAGAAATGGAAAAGAACAATCAAATTGTAGGATTTATTTTGACATCTTCACTTAGGTGTTTTGTTTGTTTTTTCTGAAATCCATTTGCAAGAACTATTAATTTACCTTCATCAAAAAAGCAAAAAAATCCTGAAAATATCACTTGCGAGTTGATTCTGATCTCATAAAGCCCATCTGTTCCTTCTATATGTTTAAGATATAAGCATCTGTAAGAATAGTACTTCCAATATTATACATTTAGTCAAAAAATAAAAATATCATAGGCGGGTGTAATAAAATGAAACTTTAGCATACTAAAGTATTAAACACTTCTTATGACACACATTTTTATTAAATTTCTAAAGACGATAGTATTTATTGCAGCTTATGTTTTCTTCGCATCTGCTGTGCTTGCGAAAGACTATAAGTATGATGCCTTTACTGTAAAAATAACCGGTAAAGGCCAGCCCATCTTGTTAATACCCGGCGCTACCTGCAGCGGAGATGAATGGAATGAAACAGTAGCCCGTTATAAAGATAACTACCAGTGCCATATATTTACCCTTGCAGGCTATGCAGGCACGGCGCCATTGCCAAATGGGCCTTACCTGCTGACTATAAAAAAAGAGATGGAGCAATACATCATAGACCAGAAATTAGATAATGTAATACTTATAGGCCATTCTATCGGCGGTTTTTTATCGCTATGCATAGCTTCTGAAATGAAGGCGCATTTGCAGAAGGTACTTGTGGTTGATGCTTTACCATTTTATGCCGCAACTTTTAATCCCAACGCTGCCGATACTTTTAATGAAAAACAGGCGCAAAATATGTTTGAAATGTATGCCAGAATGGATGATAAAGCCCTCAAAGAAAACCAGATGAAAACGGCAAAGTTCTTATGCCGCGACTCAACAAAATGGGATATGATCGCCACATGGGGCGCTAATTCTGACCGTAAAACGCTTGCTTATACACTTGCGGAAATGATGGGAAATGATATGCGGAAAAAAGTGGGGGATGTACAAGTCCCGGTATTAATTTTAGGAGCCTTTTGTACGGTTCCTGAATATACCGGATTTACTTATGAATCTGTATTGAAGACATATACAGAACAATATAGCGCATGTGCCAAATGTACCGTGCATGTAGCAAACGACCGCACTAAACACTTCATCATGTATGATAATCCTGATTGGTACTTTGCTGAAGTAGATAATTTCCTGAAGAATTAGAATCATCGTTCCTTAACATCTTCACTAAAGCTATTCCGCATCTTTTGAGCCAGGCAAATAAAATATTCAATGACATTGTACGTGAGCATCACGGCAGTATTACCCGTATTTGCCGTGCTTATCTTTATGATAGATCTCATGCAGATGATCTTTACCAGGAAATATTATTGCAGGTATGGAATAGCCTGAATAAATACAAAGGCGCGGCGCAAATAGGAACATGGGTATATAGGATAGCGGTAAATACAGCAATTACCTATAACACGCAGAATAAAAAGAACAGGTATGAAGAGTTACCTGTAACGGCAGATTTCCCGGAAGAACAAACAGTACCGGCAAAAGAAAAAGAATTGCAACTTTCCCGTTTGGCTTATGCCATTAACCAACTTGAAGAGCATGACCGCCTTGTGATTTCGTTAGTAATGGAAGATCTGAGTTATAAAGAAATTGCTGAAATAGTGGGCAGCAATACAAATAATATCGGGGTGAGAATAACCCGCATAAAAGCAAGGTTATTAAAATTATTGGAAAATATAAACGCTGACAATGAACTTTGAAGAACTTCAGAAAAACTGGCGGTCACAACCCATAGATATGCCGGAAGACATTCCGGCATTGAATGATAAATTTGCCAGGCAATGGCAAAAACAACAGCGGGAACTAATGTGGAGCAACATTGGCGTTACATTAGGGTTTATGGGCGCTTTTATTGTTTTCGGATGGGTGTATATTTCTTATCACAACGGGCGAAGTATTTTTTTCGGTGGCAGCATTTTATTTATGTATGCTTTATTGTCTGTTTACCTATGGATTATATGGAAGGGTATGGTGTATAAGAAGAACGATCCTACCCTGCCTGGCAAAGAATACCTGGAGCACCTGCTTAAAAAGCTATACTGGAGACGAAAAACAATAACTACTTTCAATTGGGTTTATTCAGTATTGCTATGGCTTGCTTTGATGTTTTATGGTATTGATGTAACAAGTGGCGGAAGTATTCTTTTTAAAACAGTTTACTTTACCGCAACTACCATCTATATTTTCGGTATGATGATCCTGATGAAATATACAAAACAGAAAAAACAACTGAAAAAAACGGACCAGCTTATCAGCGATCTCCAGGAACTAAAATACAAAATTGAAAACTGACCGTTCCGCAGATACCGCTGGTACTTTAACCACAGCTTAACGTAACGGAATTTATTTGTCCTTTATTTTTGGATTAATGAAACCGATTGTCTTTTTGGCCACAGCCATTTGCTTTATTTGTTCCGGCGCTTATGCGCAGCAAAGCGGAGCCTATAACGGTACCACTAACTATTACCCTACCTACAACTATTTAGACAGGTATCCCACCAATTATTATTCCCCGGTTTTGTGGGGGCCTAATGGGTTCAGAACGGTAAACGAAGAAAATATACTGATGGACCAAACTCTGGAAGCCATGCGGCGGCAAAGAGATAAAGATAACGCCAGTCCCGAAGAACAGGAACAGGCCAAAAGTAAGCACGATGAAGAAGTTGCCGCAAGAAAAAGAGCGGCTGAGGCAAAGAATAAACATGCCGCTAAGGTGAAAAGATAAAAAGCGGAGACATACCGCCTCCGCTTTGGTTTTCATAGTGGCAGGTAAATGAGATGATTAAGATAATTGCTTGCTTAAATTTGCTTTCAGTTTCCCACCCGATTTTGCCGATTCATCCAGTATGGTTTCTATCCGCCTGCGTGCGTCATCGCTAAGTCCCTCTATTTCATTACCAAGCATCTGTTTCAGGTCTGCGAGGGTTTCTGTGGTGTCATTGCCCATTCTGGCCAATTTGCTTTTCCACTTTTTGGCGTTCCTCATCGCTTTTTCTTTCAGGCCTGCCCTCATTTCTTTTGCGGTATCAGAGGTGAACCACAGGTAAGCGGCTACTCCCAGCGCCGCAAACGCAAAATATTTTGTAGTACGCATAATCATTCGTTTTTAGTTTGTTGAAAATGGAATTAACAGAATCATGCCAAGAGGTGCGATTGATAGTATTGACAAAATAAATGCCCTGAAAAATATCGCTGTATATTCGCACTTATCCTCCATGAGTATCCAACAACTGCACACCTCTGTAATTATTATAGGAGCCGGGCCTGCCGGTGCGGGAGTCTCTTTTTTTCTTTCCAAATACCAGGTACCGCACATAGTTATTGAAAAAGAAACCTTCCCGCGCGATAAAGTGTGCGGCGACGCCTGTAGCGGAAAAACAGCCCTCGTAATAAAAAGAGCAAACCCTGATTGGCTTACGGAAATACTTGATGATGAAGGCCGTTTCCTGCCTTCATGGGGCATAACTTTTGTAGCGCCCAATGGCAGGCCACTCGATATTCCTTTTACGGCAAACCGGGATAAAGACACAATAGCGCCGGGATTCACCGTACCCCGCCTGGCTTTAGATCATTTCCTTTTTCAGAAAATGGCTACCCCTTATTGCACCATTTATCAAAATGCCACTGTCAGCAATATGGAAACCCGTGGAGGTAAAGTAGTTGTTGATTTCACGCAAGATGAAACGGCTTATTCGGTAACTGCTCCATTGATCGTGGGCGCAGATGGTGATAAAAGCATGGTGCGCAAACATTTCCTTAGTGAAAATACAGATCCTAAAACCAATGCGGTAGGGTTAAGGGCTTATTATGAAGGGATAACCTGCCTGCACAAGGATAACTTTATTGAACTGCATTTTTTGCCGGAGCTATTGCCGGGTTATTTATGGATATTCCCGCTGCCCAATGGTATGGCTAATGTTGGCGTAGGTATTTTGTCGGAAGTTGTCAGAAAGAAAAAGATAAACCTACGGGAGCAAATGCTTTATGCCATCGAAAACAATCCGCAGATAGCGCCACGGTTTGCAAACGCCATGCTTGCCGGTAAGATACAAGGCTGGGGGCTGCCCCTCGCCACGCAACGGCAGCCATTATCGGGTCATAACTTCCTGCTAACCGGGGACGCTGCCTGCCTCATAGACCCTTTCAGCGGGGAGGGTATTGGCAATGCCCTGTATAGCGGTATGCTGGCCGCCGATGCTATAAAACAAGCGTTGGAACAAAACAACTTTTCCGCATCATTTCTCAAAACGGCTTATGATGACGTGGTGCATAAAAGGCTGGGTGATGAGTTGAAGACCAGCGCTACACTACAACGGCTGTGCAAATATCCCTGGCTGTTCAACTTTGTTGTGAATAAAGCCAGCAAAAGCGTTTCTCTACGGAACACCATCAGTTGCATGTTCACTGATACGGATCTGCGTGGGCAACTAAGCAAGCCTTCATTTTATCTGAAGGTATTGTTTAACAGGTAAAACAGGATTAACAATGTGATTTAGTTCCTTACCTTTGGCTTTACAATTTCTATTCAATATCCATGACAAAATACAGTAACCTCCGCGCCATGCGCGCCCTGATAAAAGCAAGTTTACAAGGTATTTTTAAAAGCCCTTCCGCTATTATATTCACTATTGCCTTCCCGCTTATCTTTATCCTTGTATTCGGATTTCTTGGCGGCGGCGCCGGGTTCACTATTAAAGTTGCCACCGCGCCGGGCAGCGATACTACCAGCAGCCTGTATGCTATTCTGCACCAGGTACCGGTATTAAAGTGGATAACTAAAGATACCGCAAGCATCAATAAAATGCTGAAACAAGGCGACATTGTAGCTACCATTGATATTCAAAAACAACCGGAGGGCGCAGTTCCCGGATATAAGATATTGCTGAATGCAGCCTCTACAGAAGTGGATAAGGCGCAACAATTAAAGAATATATTGGCAGGCATAGTGCAGTTGCAAGACCCCGAAATACAAAAAAGACAGGCAGAACTTGTGCAGATAAACATGCACATATCTACCGTCCGTGATTTTAAAACCATTGATTTTATTCTTCCCGGGCAGCTTAGTTTTTCATTATTGGCTTCCGGGGTATTCGGCACCGCATTCGTTTTCTTTAATTTGCGACAGACATTAGTGCTGAAGCGGTTTTTTGCTACTCCCGTGCGCAAGGGAATAATTGTGATCAGTGAAGGTATAGCGCGAATGTTGTTCCAGTTGATCGGGGCCGTCATAATTATTTCTGTTGGTTATTTTGCATTTGGATATACCTTGTACAATGGGTGGGTTACTTTCTTTGAAATGCTTGCTATGTGTTCGCTTTCCTTATTGGTTTTCATGGGCTTTGGTTTTATCATCAGCGGCATAGCCAAGAGCGACTCTGCCATTCCGCCGTTTTCAAACCTTATTACCTTGCCGCAATTCCTGCTGGCCGGCACTTTTTTTTCGATAGATAATTTTCCCAAATGGCTGCAACCATTCTGTAACGCACTCCCATTAACTTACCTGAACGACGCCCTGCGTAAAATAGCTTTTGACGGCGCAAGCCTGTGGATGGTAAGAACAGACATTATTGTACTCTTGGTTTGGGGCATTGTTATTTACACCATTGCGGGAAGGACCTTTAAGTGGGAATAAGAAAATAATTCCAAAACAGGTTCATAAACAATCAAGCTATCTTTCTATCCTGGTTGTATGCAGTTAAGTGCAGGTTTCTTATTTTAGTTGCAGCCTTACTAAGATTATATTCACTTTGCAGATCAGCCCATATTTGCGGGCTACCGCCAAATACAGCGGCAATTCGCAGGCACATTTCCGGGCTGATGTCAGATTTTTCATTGAGAATATTAGACAGAGTGGGCCGGGTAACTCCCAGCAATTTTGCAGCTTCGGTAAATGTCAGGTCATTGGCGAGTATAACTTCTTCCCTTAACAATTCTCCCGGATGTATATTTCTCATGCCACGTTTAAGCATATCCTTTGGTTTTTAATGGTAATCAATATAGTCAATATCAAAAGCATCGTACCCGTCGTACCTGAAAATGATGCGAAAATTTTTACTCACTTTTATGCTCCAGTATTCTTTCATATTGCCTGTCAATTTATGTATATTCCAGTTCTTAAATGCGGCAAAATCATAAGGTACCTGCCTGGCTCTGTTTATCATTCCTAAAATCCTTTCAATACGCGCTATATCTTCTGCAGGCAATTTACTGCCATTACCTTCTTCCCATAATAGCCGTAAGCCTTTATGTCGGATACTTTTTATCATTCCCGGCTATTATTGAATTTTACCGGATACAAAGTTGAGTAACTTTTTTTATTTAAACCAAATTAATAAAAAATTATGCTTCAGTATATTTTCTACTGCCGCCGGGATGGATTATTTGTAATTTGCAGCTATACCGCAAATATTTGCAGGATAATACTTTTAGCAGAGTAATACGAAAACTTTCAATTTGGAAAATGAACAGCCATCGGTACTGCGGAAATTACTGAAGCGCCCGTCAGTTGTTATAGCCTTGTGCATTATCGCTTTTACCTGCATAGTCTCTGTATTTGCATATCTTATAGCCCCGGATGCAACCCCGTCCGGCAACAGGATGATAATAGAGCTTGGTGCGAAACAACCCGGCTTTACAAAGGAACTGCTGCTTATTCCCAAAACAGGTAACCAACAACGCAACAGCAGGTTCTTTGAATGGTTCAACGGTACTCCTTCCACATACAACGCCTTGCCTGTAAACGGGTACCATTTTGAAAGCGATAAGATAGTAGTACGGCACTATATTGACGATGGTATTGAAGATACCCTCTCCTATTCATTGGCGCAACTGCTTCCTGCGGATCATTTGAATGCTTCTTTAACGGAGCAACAATCTTACGTAAAGCAGCATAACCTTACCATGCGCACCTTTTATCTCGGCACAGACCGTTTCAGCCGCGATATACTTTCCCGCTTGCTCATAGGCTCGCGGGTAACGCTGGCTGTGGGGCTTATAGCCGTGTTGCTTTCTCTTACCATAGGCATTATACTCGGTTCTGTTGCAGGTTATTTTGGCGGCTGGGTGGATAATGCGGTTATGTGGCTCATCAATATCCTCTATGCTATCCCTACCTTACTGCTGGTATTTGCCATTACGCTCACTATTGGCAAAGGGTTTTGGGAGATATTCATTGCCATAGGGTTGAGCATGTGGGTGGGCGCGGCGCGGCTTATAAGGGGCCAGGTACTGGTGCTGCGGGAGATGGAGTATGTTGCCGCAGCGAGGGCGCTGGGGCTTGGCAATATGCGTATCATATTCCGGCATATATTGCCCAATATTGCCGGCCCACTTATTGTAATTGCAGCAGGCAATTTTGCCGCTGCTATCCTGGTGGAAGCAGGCCTTAGTTTTCTCGGTTTCGGAGTGCAGCCACCTCACCCGTCATGGGGATTAATGATTAAGGAACACTACAATTTCCTGCTTACCAACCGACCGCTGCTGGCGCTGATACCGGGAATAGCAATTATGCTGCTGGTATATTCTTTCAATATACTGGGCAATGCGTTGCGGGATGTATTGGATGTAAAGGGGTGAGGAACAGCCTTAATAGCTGCTGGTATTGTCATTATAATACGGATTGTTCTGCTTGCGGAAATCACCTCTTTTCCATGCCTCAAAAAATTCGCCCCAGGCAAGGGGGTTCAGAATGTTCATGGGTTGCTGCTGTCCATAATATACAGCCTCCCGCGCCTGCTGTTGTTGCAGCCTTGCCTGAGATTCGCGGCCATCGCGTGGCAATGTATAGGCAAGCGCTCTCAGTACATAAGCGTCTGTATTCCTGCGGGCAAGTTCGTATTGGTCGTTTGGCACGCGCCAGTGCTGGAAGGCGTAATCAAACCCTTGTTTTGAAGGCAGTGGGCGTATTATGGTTTCGGGGAGATAGAAAGTGTCCTGCACCATCAATTGTATCAATGAAAAATACTGCCCTTTCAGGTCTTTGGATACCACAAATTCCTTAGCCCGGAAGCCCATACAAGAAAATTCAAGCGTGTCGCCCTTATAGCATACCAAAGAAAAGACCCCGGTATATTCCGACTCTACGCCCCTGTTCTTGTTCTTTACAAGTATAGTTACATCAGGCACTGCGCGGAGGCTATCTGCAGTCATAGTTACCCCGTCTATCTGTATGACATTATCAAAACCGGTTTGCGCGGCGGCTTTGTACCCCACAAACAGACAAACAATAATAAGGCAATATGATAAAAACCTCCACCTCATGTAGCAAATTTACGCTTTTTTTGAATTTATCGCACTCCTATAAATTCGACCAAAAGTAAGTGGGTTTACCGTACTTTTGCCTGGTAATTGACGTACTTTAACAAAGGTTTATATGATAACAAAAGAGGCGGTTATAGATGCTTTAAGCCAGGTGCAGGAGCCTGATCTCGGTAAAGACCTGGTAACCTTAAATATGGTAGAGGACATAGCAATAGACGGAAAAAATGTTTCGTTCACCGTAATACTTACCACGCCCGCCTGCCCGCTGAAGGAAATGATAGAAAAGGCCTGCGTAAACGCTATCCGCCTGCTGGTGGATAAAGAAGCGGTGGTTAAAGTGCATATGACCGCTAATGTGAACAGCAACCGGAAGGATAATAAATCAACACTGCCGGGCGTTAAAAACATAATAATGGTGGCTTCCGGAAAGGGAGGCGTAGGTAAATCAACAGTTGCCGTTAACCTTGCTATCGGGCTGGCGCAGGAAGGCGCTTCCGTGGGTTTGCTGGACGCGGATATTTACGGGCCATCCATTCCCATAATGCTGGGCATGAGGGATGAACGACCCAAAATGACAGAAGTGAACGGTAAAGGAATGATCGTTCCGCTGGAACGCTATGGCATTAAAGCCATGTCTATCGGTTTGCTGATTGATGAGAAACAAGCGGTGATCTGGCGCGGGCCAATGGCCAGTTCGGCGTTAAAACAGTTCATTTCAGATGTTTACTGGCAAGAGCTTGATTACCTCGTAATAGACCTTCCGCCGGGAACAGGCGATGTGCATCTTACCCTGGTACAAACCGTTCCGGTAACTGGCGTTCTTATTGTCTCCACGCCGCAGGCAGTAGCCGCCGCTGACGCCCGGAAAGCGATCATGATGTTCAAGCAACCGCAGATCAATGTACCCATACTGGGAATTGTTGAAAATATGGCTTATTTTACGCCCGCTGAATTGCCGGATCATAAATACTATATTTTCGGAAAAGGCGGTGCGCGGCAGATGGCGGAACAGTTTGATTTGCCTTTTCTCGGTGAAATACCCATTGTGCAAAGCATTCGTGAAGGTGGGGATAAAGGTGTACCGGCAGTAGTGGATGATGAACAGGTAGCAAGGCACGCATTTATAGAACTGGCAAAAAAAACTGCCCAGAATATTGCTATACGTAATGCCAACCTGGAGCCAACGAAAGTAGTGCAGATGATGGCGAACTAATAAAATTTTAAACTTACAAAATATACTTTATGACACGTTTTTTATTCGCTCTGTTAATGATGTCTTTCCTGCAGCCGGCAATGGCACAAAGAAAATATAATGCTGCCGGTACCGGAGACAGCCCTACCCAGATTTATATGGTCAAAGTACAGGGTGGGGAATTTGACATGGGCAGTGATGACGATGCTGCCGACAGGAAACCGGCGCATACGGTAAAGCTAAAAGATTTTTCTATCGGCGCTTATGAAGTGACGCAGGAGCTTTGGGACAAAGTAATGGGTAGCAACCCATCTTCGCATCAATGCTATGATTGCCCCGTAACGGACGTAAGCTGGAATGACATACAGAAATTTATTGAGAAACTGAATGACCAGACCGGTAAACATTACCGCCTGCCCACAGAAGCCGAATGGGAATATGCAGCGCGTGGCGGCAGTAAAGAAGTATTGGTAAAGACCCGCGAACGTGGCGGGATAGATGTATTTCTTGACGCCGAACCCAACCAGAAGGTAATGATGGAAAAAGATAAAGACGGTAAGAAATACAGTGGAAAACGATTGCCGCAGGATGTAGCCTGGTACGATGGCAATTCCAAAGGCCGCCTCCATGCTATTGGCAGGAAGAAGCCTAACGAACTGGGCCTCTACGATATGTCGGGGAATGTGGAAGAATGGTGCACCGATTGGTACGCAGTTAATTACGGAAGTAAAAATACGGTAGAGAACCCGCAAGGCCCGGCAAGCGGGAATGCGCATGTGGTGCGCGGCGGCTCATGGGCAAGCAGTAAAGATGAGATCGTGGTTACCTACCGTGCGGCTTACCTGCCCGGTACGCGCTCCAATGCGCTTGGATTCAGGCTGGCCGAGGATTGATCAGTTGGAATGTAATATTACATTGTTTTGGTAGTATTGGTTTGCTGCGCTGTTATACCCGGACCATACATGCAATTCAAGTTTCATGGTATCAGCTAAGTAATATAATGTCAGTTTACTCACTATCCCGGATACTGTATCATCAAAAAGTACTGTTTTCGTAGTTATTGAATCCGAACTTATGTAATTAAGCAGCGTTTCCAGTGCATTTACCTGATAGCCATTTATTTTTTGTACCGAAAATGAAGTATCTGTTATGACCCTGTAGAATGTATTTGCCCACACTATATGCGCGGTATCACCCTGTAAAACGGTATCGCCTTTATAATATCCATAGGCAATCCCTGACCAGGTCTTGAGATCGGTCATCCCGACAGTATGGTCTGTATTTGTGTAGCTATTACCGCCTTTACTGCAGCTAATAAAAACGAGTGTTGTACAGAAAAGCAAAAATACCGGAAGTGAAAGGTTTTTCATAAAGTGTGTCATTGTGAAGTTATATCCTGTCCCGTTTTCCGCAACCCGTACACAAATTTACCTCCAAATATAATGCCAAAAATACAATGCAATAAATGTTATCTCTTTTTGCGTCCTGAAATGCGCACCTTGTATCCTGAAATATGAAGCGATTGTGCTATCTTTAAGGTATGAAAACAAAGCAGGAGATCGTTCAGAACTGGCTGCCGAGATATACCGGCCAGGAACTCAAAGACTTTGGCGAGTACATACTCCTTTGCAATTTCAGCGACTATGTAACCCGCTTCGCTGCAATGCACAAAGTAACGGTAACTGGCCTTGATAAACCGATGCAGTGTGCTACCGCTGATGATATTACCATAATAAATTTTGGAATGGGCAGCCCGCAGGCAGCTACTATGATGGACCTGCTCTCTGCAATTGCCCCAAAGGCGGTATTATTCCTCGGAAAGTGTGGTGGCCTGAAAAAGAAAAATAAAGTCGGCGACCTTATCCTCCCTATTGCCGCCATCAGGGGCGATGGTACCAGCAATGATTACTTTCCCGTTGAGGTACCCGCGCTGCCGGCATTCGCATTGCAGAAAGCAATTTCCACTACCATCCGCGATCATAAACGCGACTACTGGACAGGAACCGTATATACCACCAACCGGCGCGTATGGGAGCATGATGAGGATTTTAAAGAATACCTGCGCAAAATACGCGCTATGGCTATAGATATGGAAACGGCCACCATTTTCAGCACCGGCTTCTACAACAAAATACCCACCGGAGCATTACTCCTGGTGTCCGACCAGCCTATGGTGCCGGAAGGCGTGAAAACCGCCGCAGGAGATACGCGGGTTACAAAAAATTATGTGGAAGCTCACTTGAAGATAGGCATTGATTCCTTAAAGCAATTGATAAATAACGGTGTTACGGTAAAGCATCTCAGATTCTGATTCTGGCCGGGGTTTGCAATACCAAAAAGAAAATTACATAGTTATTGGTGCGATTTTATTATCAAATTATCTGGAAATAAAATTAATCGTTACATTTGATTTACCATTGAATAAACAGAGTATGCAAGAAGTTATCTCAGTTCCAATATTAAGATTCAAATTTTCAGACATTTTTCAAAAAAATTCTGATGGTTCCTTAACCCCAAAGGTGGTAATTAGTGTGAATGGTATAACTTTTGGGCCAGGAATACTAATCAGGGAAGGGATAGCTGTAGGGGGTGTAGATCTTTTTAAATATCAAAAGAATGATGTTGCGATAGAAAAAAATGAAGGCATTAATAAAATAATTGGTTTCTACAACTAAATCATATAAATGGCAGAGCCAAATCCCGACTATACAAATAAAGGTCAGCAACCCGATCTTCCGCTGCCTCCTCCTTCGGAAAATAAACTGGAATTAACGCCTGTTTCAAAAGAACAATTTTATGAGCACGTTGAGAAATTCAATAATCAAAAAAGAATTTTAGATATAACCTTTAGCATAGTTGTTGCAATCGTTGTTGTTTTATTTATAGCTTTCCTGACTTTTATTTTGGATGCTTATAAATTCCATTCAGAAACGGTTAAAGAATACAGAATGACTATTGAAAAACTAAAGAACGAAAACAACGATTTGAAAATAAAAGAACTAAATAATAAGATAGATAAACTTCAACAGGATATTTCTAAACTTACAATTCAACCAAATATTGTTTCTAAAAAGAAAGCTACCAACCCTTAGTTGTTTATAACGACATGGTTCTATCAGTATATAACCTGACAGTAAGGTTTGATGGCGAAAAGCCATTTACCGCAGTCAATGCTGTTTCGTTCACAATAGAACAAGGCAAAACCCTTGCTATAGTAGGCGAGAGCGGTTCAGGTAAGTCATTAACCGCGCTTGCTGTTATGGGTTTGTTACCTAAGTCCGCATCATTAACTGGAGAAATATCACTCCACTCCCTCGTCATTACAAAAAACGAAGCAATCCCAATTCCCAATTCCCAATCCCCAATTCCGATCATTCGCGGCAAAGACGCAGGCATGGTATTCCAGGAGCCTATGAGTTCGCTGAACCCGGTAATGAGCATAGGCAAACAACTTAAAGAAGCAATACTGATCCACCAGAAAATATCCCGCAGCGCCGGTAAGCAATTAGCGATTGACTGGCTGCGCAAAGTACAGTTGCCCAACCCTGAAAAAATATATGCCCGCTACCCGCACCAGTTATCTGGCGGACAAAAGCAACGGGTGATGATAGCAATGGCTATGTGTAACCATCCTGCACTGCTGATAGCCGATGAGCCAACCACATCGCTCGATGTGACCGTGCAACAGGAAATAATAAGACTGATGCACTATCTGCAGCAGGAACACCGGTCGGCAATGATATTTATTACCCACGACCTGAACCTCGCGGCCACTATTGCCGATGACGTTTTGGTAATGTATAAAGGAGAAATGATAGAGTACGGACAATGCGACAAGGTTATGAAACACCCGCAGCATCCTTATACCAAAGCCTTACTTGCCTGCAAGCCATCGCCGCAGCAAAAAGGCCATCGCCTGCCTGTGGTAGCGGATTTTATGGAAGACGGTGAAACAAAGATCAACAAAACCAATAGCATAAATCCTCAACCTGCACCCACACCAATCATTCAATCTCCTTTACCTGCGCCATTACTTACCGTAAAAAACCTTCGTGTATGGTTCACGGAAAATAAAAGCATGTTGGGTAAACCCATCAGCTATTTTAAAGCTGTGGATGATGTATCCTTTATTTTGAATAAAGGGGAAACATTGGGCTTGGTGGGTGAAAGCGGCAGCGGGAAAAGCACTTTAAGCAGGAGCCTGGTAGGATTGATACCCGCGCATGATGGCGAAATATGGTTTAACGGCGAAGACCTTGCAAAGCTGCCCATACGAGGATGGAGCTGTGTGCGCCGGAAAATCCAAATGATATTCCAGGACCCTTATTCATCGCTTAATCCCCGGATGACTATCGGAGATATGCTCGCCGAACCTTTAATGGTTCATAATGTGGTACCCAGAAATGAACTACAGAAAGAAGCGCTGCGCCTCCTTGACCTTGTGCAACTGCCTGCTGGTTCCATGCACCGGTACCCGCACCAGTTTTCAGGCGGGCAGCGGCAGCGCATAGGTATAGCCCGCGCGCTGGCATTGCGTCCGCAGTTACTGGTATGCGATGAAAGTGTATCTGCGCTTGATGTGAGCATACAGGCGCAGATACTGAACCTGCTCAAAGACCTGCAACAGGAATTTGGCCTTACCTATCTGTTCATTTCCCATGATCTGTCGGTCGTTCACTACTTTAGCGACCGGGTAATGGTAATGCACGCGGGAAAAATTGTGGAGAGCGGGGATGCGGAACAAGTGCTGAAACAACCCAAAGATGAATATACCAAACGGCTGGTAGCAGCCATGCCGGGTGTTTAAATTTTATTTTATGAAAAAGATTGTTATTGTCATTTCATTGCTGATTATCGGCACCTTTTTTTGCAGCCAGGTAAAAGACAAAATCGCAGAAATCAGGACTAAGTGCCAAAAGATAAATCAGAATATTAAGACGTTTAGCAAGAAAGAGAAAGAAGATGACGACTCTTCTGAAGAAGGAGGGTCTGTCATAGCCTTTTACAAAGACCATAAACTACAACTGATTACAGCGGAATATTTTGGTGAAACCGGTAAATGGAAAGATGAATATTATTTTGACAATGGTAATCTTGTATTCGTTATTAAAAATCAATTTGAATACAACAGGCCAATATATTGGGATAAAAAAATGGCAAAAGAGAATGACGATACTGCATATTTTGATAATAAAAAGACAACAAAAAAGACGGACAAATTTTACCTTGACGGTGATAAAGTAATATTATGGATAAACAATAAAAACAAAGAGGAACAAAATAATTCTGCTGTTTTTATTAAACAGGAATCTGATGTCAAAAAGGAAGGTAAACGGCTTGAAAAATTAATGAAATGACGACCTATGCCATAATAATTGTATCACAGATTATTTTTTCGCTGCCATCTGCTTCTTAATTCTTTTGCGTCCATATTGCTTCGCTCCATTATAGCGTTCATTTCCGCATTATCAATAGCCGCTACACTGCTTGTTTTACGAATCATTGTTACTCCGTTAACAATAGTGATTTCGTCTTTTTTCGGTGGTTTTGGAGATGATACAGCAAAGTCGAAATACTTTGAAAGATCTTTCAGGATTTTCAGCGTTTTAGGATTACTGTATTGTATGGTTACCTCAGGCATTGCATTTACTTTTCACAAAGATAAGGAAACGGCTTTGGTATGCAAAATCACTATCTTTAGTTTGTCTATCCATTGCAACAAACAATTTTTATGAATAACTTGCGGCATATTCTTATATTGTAACCAAATTTGGAAACCCTGTTATTGATGCTAAACTAATTTTTTAAATTAAACTGGTAAAATGGACTCGGAGAAAAAAAAACGCAGACGGAATATCCCTGACGGGGATTTGCTTAGCGATTTAATAAAAGTGGCAGCCACTCTTGGCAAAATGAGTGTGGAATACAGGGAATACGATGCAATGGGGCAATTCACATCGGCAACATTGGCGAATCGTTTCGGCTGCTGGAATGACGCCTTGGTAAAAGCCGGGCTTATGGTTAAAAACAATCACAATATCAATCCAACCAGGCTACTTAATGATATAAAAAGGGTGGCTGATGAATATGGTAAACAGACCATAACAGCTAAAGAATACAACAAAAAAGGAAAGTACGGTTCAACCACTATATCGGTGCGTTTTGGCGGATGGAATCAAGCCATAGAAGCTGCGGGGCTTAACATTAAATACATAAGGAATGTCAGTGTGGAAACATTGTTTGAAAACTGGGTATGGGTACGGCGGCAATTAGGCAGGCGGCCTGTGAGAAGAGATATGAAAGCCCCGCTGTCAAAATTTACGGAAAGCCCATACATCACTGAATTTGGATCATGGCGAAAGGCGGTAGCGCACTATGTGGCATTGAGTAAACCGGAAGAAAAACTACCAACGTCAGAAACAAAACCGGAATCAGTGATCCAACCGGAAATTGAAGCAAAAGCAGAACAACCAGAAATCCAACCGGAAACCCAATCTCAACAAATTGAAACCCAACCGGCGGTTGAAACAAAAGCAGAACTAACAAACATTCAGCCAGAACAACCAGCAACTATCCCGGAATACCCGGAGATCCAACCCGAAATTCAGCCGGAAAAACCTGCAATTCAGCCAGAGCAACCTGCAACTCTACCGGAGGTAATACCTGAAATCCAGCCGGAACAACCTGCAACCCAACCTGAAATACCTGAAATCCAACCGGTACAACCAGGTATTCAAAACATGGAGTCTGTAACAGAACAACCGGAAAACCTTCAAAGCATTGTGGAGTAGGCATTATGCAGATCTGTTTCACGAAAATATTCTGGAAATAGATTTGAAAGCGCCGTATTTACATGTCAATATTGCTATGAGAAAAATACTATCGTTATTCCTGCTGCTGCTTATCTGCGTTTTTTCCTGCAAGAAAAAAGAGGCGGATGTTGTTGCAGACGTGAAAAAGAAACAGCAGGAAATAAACAGGAAACTCAAAGATTATACCCAAAAGCATGTGGACGATATTACATCGCCCGGGGGCGGCAATATTACCGGCTATTACCGCGATGATGAGATAAAGAAGATATTGGCGGAGCATTATACCGATACCAACAGGGCATTTACTGAATATTATTTCGATGATGGTATGCTAATCCTGGTGCTGAAGCAAAATTACATCTATAATAAACCCGTTTTTTATACCGAAGAAAAAGCCAAAGCATTCCACGACAGCGTTTGGTATGATGATAAGAAAACAAGGTTGGAAACAAGCAGCTTTTATTTCAACAAAAATAAACTGGTGAAATGGGCCGGGCCGGGTAATAAATACATTCCTGCCAATACAACTGCGTTTATTAATGAAGAATCTGAATTATGGGCGGAAACTGTAATTCTTATTAAAGAACTGAAAGAACAAACCCAATGACCTCATTTTAGCGGCAGGTAATTTTTTACTTACGACTAAAAGTGGTAATTTTGCGGCGGTTTTATAATTTTATTTTAAAGTAATATGTCGGGACAACTTAAAGAGGTTCGTAATCGTATCAAATCAGTAACATCAACCCAGCAGATCACCAAGGCTATGAAGATGGTAAGCGCCGCAAAACTGCGCCGCGCACAGGATGCCATTATACAAATGCGCCCATATGCCAGGAAGCTACAGGAAATGCTTGGTAATATTGTCAGCAGTTCATCGTCAGATGCAAGTATGCCGCTGGCTGATGAGCGCCCGGCAGAGCGTATATTGCTGATACCTGTAACCAGCGACCGCGGCCTTTGCGGGGGGTACAATGCCTATGTAATAAAACTTGCCCGCGAGGTTATCCGTTCCAAATACGCCAACCAGCACGCCAAAGGAAATGTTACCATTTTACCAATTGGCAAAAAAGGGTACGAATACTTTTTGCGCAACAACTACAAGATCGTTGACGCCTACTGGAATATATTTTCAGACCTTGCCTTTGATAATGTGCGCAAAGCTGCGGTATATGCGCAACAGGCATTCCTGAATAAGGAATACGACCGTGTAGAGATCATATACAGCCAGTTCAAAAATGCAGCTACCCAGAACTTTGTTGCCGAACCCTACCTGCCAATACCGAGGGCAGAGAAGGCTAAAGGCGCAAAGAGCATAGATTTTGTTTTCGAGCCGTCTATGGGGCCGCTGTTGCAGGAGTTGATGCCCAAGATACTGAATACACAGGTGTATAAAGCGGTACTGGATGCAAACGCATCGGAGCATGGCGCCCGCATGACCGCAATGGACAAAGCAAGCGAAAATGCCAATGACCTGCTGAAGTCTCTGAAAATAAGCTATAACCGCGCCCGCCAGGCCGCTATTACCACGGAGCTTACCGAAATAGTAAGCGGGGCCGCCGCGCTGCAAGGTTAAACAAGGTGTTTTGTTGGCGTTACTAATGACAACTTTCTGAAAATAATTGATGAAATATTGCAGCACAGGGTTGTTGTATTTGCTACGCCGGTTTACTGGTATGCTATGAGCGGGATATTAAAAACTTTTTTCGACAGGCTTACAGACCTTGTCACCGTTCAAAAATATTCAGGCAGAAAATTAGAAGGAAAGTCAGTTTTTGTGCTTACGGTAGGGTCGGATGAAAAGCTGCCAGATGGCTTTGAAATTCCCTTTGAGTTAACCTCGCAATATTTTGACATGGATTATAAAGGATGTATTTATCATTCTACCCAAAAATCAATCTCGCAAAATGAGATAGAGGACATAATAAACCTCTTTAAAAACAAAATAGAAATGCCATAAAAGTAGTGTGATGAACAGTTATCAAATTAATTTTCCAATAAAATCTAAAGAGAAAATTTCGCGAAGATTCTTAGCGCGTGGCATTACCAGTTTCGATGAAGCGGCACATTATATTCAGCAGTTACCGTATGGGCGCAATGCCAATAAAAACGACCTGACCACTATATTTTCCGACAACTGCGGAACGTGCAGTACAAAACATGCGCTACTAAAGAGCCTTGCTACTGAAAATAATTTTAATGATCTGCAACTAATGCTTGGGCTGTTTAAAATGAACGGAAAAAATACGCCACGCATTGTAGCCACATTGCAGAAATATGGGCTTGATTATATACCCGAAGCACATAACTACCTGAGATATAAAAATGAAATTCTGGACTTTACTTTTATCAATTCAAAACCTTCAGATTTTGAAGACGACCTGATTGAAGAAATAGAAATTGCTCCGAACCAGATCGCCGATTTTAAAGTGGCGTACCACAAAGAACACTTATCACATTGGCTCACGCAAAACAATCAAATAAAATATTCGCTTAATGAACTTTGGGCAATAAGAGAAGAGTGCATAAAGGATATGTACACAAAATAAATTTGGTCTCGTGCAGCTACCCCTTTTTCTTACCTGCTTCATCCTCTGCCCTTTGCCGTTCCTCCTGTATCTCATATTCCAGCTCCGGGTCAATATTCTGCTGTTCCACTTTTTTTGCTTTTTCCATTAAGTCTTCTCGGTGCGCCTGTAGCCAGTCGAGCAGCTTTTTACCATAAGACATCCGGGTAAAGAGTACGTACAGCACCGGGACTATGAATATAGAAATTGCTGTGGACGCTATCATGCCGCCAAGCACGGTATAGCCGATTGTGTTACGGGCAACAGCCCCTGCTCCCGTAGCTAATACCAGCGGCAATACGCCCAGTATAAAGGCAAAAGAGGTCATAATAATAGGCCGCAGGCGCAGGCTAGCCCCATCTAATGTGGATTGTATCAGTTCTTCTCCCCGGTCCACCCGTATTTTGGCAAACTCCACGATCAGGATAGCATTCTTGGCCGACAAACCGATAAGGGTTATCAGCCCGATCTGGGCATATACATTATTGGAGAGTCTCGGCACTAAGGTCAGCGCAAGGATGGCGCCAAAAGCGCTTACCGGAACTGCGAGCATTACAGAGAATGGCACAGACCAGCTTTCGTAGAGCGCCGCAAGAAAAAGAAACACGAAGATGATAGAACACAGGAAGATATATACAGTCGCCGATCCTGCCTTTATCTCTTCATAGCTAAGGCCCGAAAACTCATAAGTATATCCCGGCGGCAGCACCTGCGCGGCGGTTTGTTTCAGCGCTTCAATTGCCTGCCCGCTGCTGTACCCCTGTGGTATGGAACCATCCACTTCTGCAGAACGGAATATATTGAAGTGGGTTATTAACGGCGCGGTCTCTATGGGCTGGTAGGTGATGAGCGTACTTAATGGAACCATCTGGCTGTCTGCGTTGCGCACATAGTATTTTTCCATGTCTGAAATCAATGCACGGAATGTGGTATCTGCCTGAACCACTACATGGTAAGTGCGGTTGTAAAGGGTAAAATTGTTTACAAACAAGCTGCCCATATAGGCCTGCATAGTGGTGAAAACATCGGAAATATTCACCCCCATTTTCTGGCACTTTTCCCGGTCAACTGTAAGGTTAAAACTGGGGGTATGGGCGGAGTACAAACTGAATGCAGTAGCTATTGCAGGGTTTTTGTGCGCAGCGGCGACAAATTTTTTCACAACGGTTTCAAAGGCATGTACGTCATCGGTTGTATTGCCTTGTTCTATCTGCATAGCGAAACCTGCGGATTGC
>Ga0206818_1047_pt1 | contig 39313 bp, 42 predicted proteins | sample Alteio_BWOrgCont_86_FD_152881 | JGI IMG/M metagenome (GOLD analysis project Ga0206818, IMG submission 152881) | Enriched cells from forest soil in Barre Woods Harvard Forest LTER site, Petersham, Massachusetts, United States -... | ecosystem: Environmental > Terrestrial > Soil > Temperate forest >...
ATAAAGTTTATAACGCCCCCGGAATACCGGGGGCGTTTTTTTGTTGGCATGGGCAGGCTCAATAGCGATGTGCAGTACAAGTGTGCCATAGCCACTGAAGCATAATAGCAGCAATAAAGCACGGACCCGCCTTCGCTATAACCTTCGCTAAAGCTATGGTTATTGAAAAAAGCTATGGCGGGTAAAACAGAAAAGAGAATTATTATTCTGGTGACGGAAGTGGCTTCAGCGCTGATTCTGCGGCAGCCTCATCATCCCTGCTTTTTTTATCAAGCAACACCAATAAGGCAAGCGGGATATAAAACAGGGCAGCTATTTTATGTGTTTCTATAAGCTCTGAAACAAAGTTATTTACGAAGCCAGCGGCTACGGTCATAGTTATGCCGATAGTAACCAAGCGGTAAAACTTATCCTTGAAGCGGTGGTAGATGCGCTGCGCCTTAGCGAATATGGCATATATAAGTGCGGCATACAGCAACATGGCCGGCCAGCCCTGCTCCACCAGCATGTACAGGAAGTAGTTGTGCGTGGTGGAGTGTTCTTTATTTCTGCTTACATAGGTCTGGAAAGAGGTTACGGCGTAGGGTTTGTAATAATAGTAAAACGCGCGCGGGCCATACCCGGTTATGGGCCGGTCCTGGCTCATCCTGATTGCGGCTATCCACCGGTAAACCCGCTCCATAGCGCTCATCTCCCTGCCCTGGAAAGTGGCAATAAGATGGTCGGCAAAATTTTTGTGCATGAAGGTTTTATTATAATCAGGCCTGAATTCGAGGTACTTGTTATTAGGCACCATGTAGCATACCAGCATGATGATGACGCCATAAAAAACAGGCATAATAATATTGACGAGGCGGGCTCGGATAGCCAGCCCGATCAATATGGCGAAAGGCACCGCCATATATGCCCCGCGCGCCTGCGCAAGGCCAATAGCAGCAATGAAAATGAGAATGATAAACAGTAATACAGACCGCCTGATGACACCCTTTGTTATAGGCCATGCCACCAGCAACAAGGGAAAGAACATGGATATTACGGCTGAATAATCAACGTGGTTGTAGTACAGTCCGCTTGTGGCTTTGTCCACTTTATTGAAGCGGAAACCCAACAGGTAATGATGGCCCATCACCACCGCCATAGTAGCCATCATGGGTATAAGCAGCAAAAAGAATGCCCTTATAAAATCTTTTTTCTCCCTGAATATCCATATGGGCAAAGTGAAGAAACAGACTAGCAGCCACATTTTCACCAAGAGGAACTTGAAGGAGAAAAATATCATTTTGGAACAAACCACCGCAACTATCGTCCACAAAAATTGCAGTACAATAATTAATACCAGGGAATCCTTCCACCACCATGTGGGTAACAGCTTAGGATTGTTGGCCCACAAGAGTATAAAGAGCAGCAGGAACAGCCACATCATCGGCTCATCGGGTACGGTTATAGACATGGTATCGCCCGCAAAGTCGCGCTGCACCGAGGCGGGTATGATAAAGAGAAACAGCCACCAGGCAGCCTTCCAGTTGATGCCCAGCAATACAAAATACAGGAAAGCTACGGGCGCAAGCAGCACATAATAATTATTCGTGTGGGCGAATAATATGACCGAAACAAACAGCAGCGTGAATGCGCCTATGCTGAACCAGTTATTTTTTATTGCTGCTACCATTAGCGTACCACTGCGTTTATCCTGCGGAAATATTCCATCATCAACACAAAAACACTACTGAAAAAAGCGCCCAGGAAACCACAGACTACCATGATAACCAATATACCCTGCCCGGCTGGCGAGGTAGGCGGCAAAGCCCTTGTTATCACTTTCAGAAAGGTCATGGAGTCGCTGGCGGATGTGGAAAATTCATTGAGCAGGGAAACATAATGCGCCTTATCGGTAACCAACTGGTCTTTTACAGCTTCTATATTCTGTATCTGCTCCATCGCTTTACCAAAGCCCTTTCCGCCACCCTTTATGTCGCCGCTTATCACATTCTGCCGCGCGGGGCTTATGATACTGTAAATGTTATACCGGTCGCGCAGGTTGGCAAGCGAATCTGTAAGCACATTTATGGCGCTGTCCAACTGCGTCATTTTATTGTTCAGGGAAGCGTACATATCGTGCTTCATAGAGGTGTAATAGTGCCGGTAACATTCCTCCAGCACCTGCACGCTCATATTGGCAACGCCGGCAGCGGTCTTTGGGTCGTAGGCGGTGTAGGTTACCTGCAGGTCTTTGTATTCAGAGCGTTTCAGGTTGAAGAACTTATCGAATGTGGACATATAAAATGCGTGTCCGAGGCTATCATTGATGCTGCCATGATTGTATATTAATTCAAATTGGCAATTCCTGATGATGCGGTCGCGCACCGTATCCGAATTAGCGAGCGCTGTTACTTTATCCAGGTCGTCATCGCCGCCGAAATAGTCCACGTACCGCGTCTCAATAGACCGGAACAGCGTACTGCGGTCGCCATAAAGCGGGTTATTGACTAAAAAGCGGGCTTCCGCTTTATACTTTTTTTTCTTGACGAGGAAAAATACCGCGCCCAGCGCAATAGCCGCCGCAGTAATAATGATCACAAAGTTCCTGCGTTTCTGTATCGTCCTGATTATATCCACCAGGTCAAAAGAGGGTGATGCCATTTTATATGAATTAATTTTGTTACTACTCTGGTTAATAATTTCACGTTAAATAATTTCACGCAAAGAGCGCAAAGATTCACGCAAAGGGCGCAAAGATTTATAGGTTGTTTACAACTAAAAACATCCCCCTAACCCCCTTCGCTCACACACAAGACCATCGCCAAAGGGGGAATTACTGCATCAAATCCATTTAGCTAATGCCATATTTCAGCGATTGAACTCACACTAATTTATCTTTTGTCAAGTATAATATCCATGAAACGCATTTAATCCTTGTTTTGGTATAAATCCCTTAGCGTCTCCGCGCCTCTGCGGTTAAATTACTGTTTCCCCGGCCTGCATTTTTTCCGCATTTTCTGCAAACTGCAATGCCTCTATCATCTCCTGAATATTGCCATTCATAAAATCATCGAGGCTGTATAGGGTCATGTTTATCCGGTGGTCGCTCACACGCCCCTGCGAATAGTTATAGGTCCGTATCTTGGCGCTTCGGTCGCCCGTGCTTACCAGGCTTTTGCGCCTGCGGCTTATCTCGTCCTCCTGCTTGCGCACCTGCTCTTCGTATAGCCGCGTGCGCATCATGGTCATGGCCTTTTCCCTGTTGCCAAGCTGCGAGCGTTCTGTCTGGCACATAATCACCGTACCGGTAGGTACATGGGTCAGTATCACTTTTGTTTCCACCTTATTCACATTCTGCCCCCCTGCCCCGCCGCTGCGCGCCGTTTCCATTTTCACATCGCTGTCCTTTAGCTCAAAATCTATTTCTTCCGCCTCCGGCATCACCGCTACCGTAGCCGCCGATGTATGCACCCTGCCGCTCGACTCCGTGGCCGGCACACGCTGCACCCGGTGCACGCCGCTTTCAAACTTCAGTGTACCATACACATCTTCGCCCACCACTTCTAATTGAACTTCTTTATACCCACCTACAGTACCCTCCGTTTCCGATACCAGCGACATCTTCCAGCCCCTGCGCTCGCAATACCTCATATACATACGTAAAAGGTCGCCCGCAAAGATGCTTGCCTCATCGCCGCCGGTACCCGCGCGTATTTCTATTATGGCATTCTTTTCATCTTGCGGGTCTTTGGGTATCAGCAGGTCCCTCATCTGTTCTTCCAGTTGCGTCTTTTGCACCTCCAGCTTGTCCAGGTCTTCTTTGGCCATTTCCCGCAGCCCTTCGTCGCTCTCGGTTTCCAGTACCTCGCGCGCAAAATCCAGGCTGTCTATACAAGTCCTGTAAACCTTATAGACATCCACTATTTTCTCTAATTTCCTGTATTCCTTACTTATCTGCGAAAACCGTTTGTTATCACTCACGATCTCCGGGTTAGTCAGCGCTACGCCCAGGTCATGGAACCTGGCGCTGATAGCCTCCAACTTTTCTACAATAGAACTCATTTTTTACAATATAAATACCCCAAAAGGTGCGCGAAGTTACGGCTATAAAGTGTTTATTCAAATTTTGGGGATTCCAGGGAGTGCCTCAGTTTGAGTGTTGAAGGAAGTTACAGTGAAATTGTATGCGCCTATTCGTATTTTTTAATAAACACCGCATAAAGAAATATCAATTCCGGGATATTTATTAGCAAAATTATTACACCCAATATTATACTCTGAATATTTCGAAAAATTGTTTTCCTTTGAATAATTGTAATTATTATCAACAAAATAAATGAAATAAGCCCGACTAATGGAGGGATGAAATATGGTATTGTACTATAATTCCCTATTTTAGAAATTTCAATGTACTCTGTTATTATACCAATAATATTAAAAATCAGAAGCGCCAAATAGCTTTTCATAAAATAAAGGTAATATTAAAGGCGGCAATCGCAGCCCTATTTTATTTCCTGATTTTCCCCTCCTCGTCACGCCTCTGCACTTCGCAGGACATCAAGATATTCTCTATAGTAGAACAATACAGACTTACGCCTTCTTCTTTAAGCGTTTTGATATTCTATCGTATTCTTTGATCTTTGCGTGATTGGCATTCTTTTTTGACATGCCACTAAGACCTTCCCGTACATTAATACCCAAGCCATGCTTTTCTCCATCGCTTACCGGATTCTTAAATTTTATAGTGTCATTCATAATGTGAAATTAATAATTATTTTCTTTCCACCCGAAAAGCATAATAACCATTAACATGGCAATCCCTATCTTTGTACCAGATTTTTGCAAATGCCAACAGTATTAAACAAAAATGGATTCCGGTTCTTTTTTTATTCAGATGAAGGAAGCGAACCGGCACATATACACGTTAAGAAAGGAGATGCGGAAGGAAAAATATGGTTGGAACCAAAATCGAAAGTAGCTTACTTAAATGGCTTTACGAATGCCGAAACCAAACAAATAGTGGTTATTGTGTTTGAATATTTAGAACAGTTTAAAACCCAGTGGTATGGATACTTTAATCAATAATTACGATACATTAGAATTACTTATTTACCAAGAAGGAATAAGGATCAAAGAAATTGATGTACATCCTGATATGGATATGCTGTTGATAATACTTAATACCGGCAGGATACTACAGGAAAAATTATCGAAATATCCCCGTCTCCGTAATGCTCCAGCTGCTTCCCTTAAAAATTATGAATTTATTGGCAGTGGAACCGGCATACATTGGCCCGAACTTGATGAAGACCTGAGCCTGAAAGGTTTTCTGAGGGATACTATAAAAAACCAGGTTATCGGCGAAAGTAAAATTGTCTGATTTTACATAACACAACGCCCCATGCTGTACAACTTATTTGCAACTTTCCAGACGTGGCTGATAACAAATATCACCGGGATGTTCCTGATGGGGTTACTGTTTTATTGCTTAAACCCGGAAGGAACCGGGTTAGGAGCGCTTTTATTTTATGTTTTAATATTTAGTTTACTATGGTCCATACCGGGCATGGTGATCTATCATATAGCCGGCGCCATCCTTTACAGGTTGATGGATGAGCCGGTAGTCGTAAAGATCATTTTATCATTTCTTGCGGTAGTGATCGTTTCCATTACCATAATATTATTCCTTCGTAATTTGAATCCAAAAAACCTGGATGATATGAGTAAGGTCTTCCCATATATCGGGTGTTATAGTGCGCCGTTCATTGCTTGTATTTTTCTTTTCAGGCGGCGAGCCTGATCTGCAAAGACGAAAAAACCCGATTAAAAACCGGGTTTGAGATAACCAAATGCCTGTATTGAATTTGCCATATTACGCTGCATCATACCAGGAAATACCTTTGTAAGAAAAGTCAAAGTTTGACTTTAAGAACGTTGCGAATACTTTAGAGAAGTTTTTCATTTTTTTTGAGATTTGTTTGTTTGAGATTTGTTTGAGTATTTGTTTGAGTTATTAGTAGTATTACCAATGCCGTGCCAAACTATTAAAACATTGATAATCAGTTACTTAATTTATTTAGAGGTTAACAAATTTTCCGTAATAAGGAAATATTTCCATAAAATAGATGGATTCCGTGCTATTTATTCAAACTAAATCTAAACTCCATAAGATCAGGCTTCTGTTGTACTCATTTCTTACCAAACCAGTTCAGCAGGTCATTGAACATTTCATTGTTTATGGTATGCCCGTCGTTGTATTCCTTGTAGGTGGCATGGATGCCGAGTTGCGATAAGTACGCATTGCTCTCACGGGCAAAATGTATGTTCAGTATTTTATCCTGCGTACCGTGGGTTATGAACACGTCTAAGCGCTGCAATGTTTTACTCTTCTTTATCAAGGGTTTTACTTCATCCTGTATCCGGCCGCTCAGTACCGCGATGCCTTTTATTTTATCGGGGCGGGTAAGACCCACGCTGTAAGCCATTATAGCCCCCTGGCTGAAGCCGCATAGATATACCTGCGTTTCATCAAAATCATATTTCTGTTTCAATTGGGCAATAAACTCTATTATTGCAACCCTGCTTTTTTCAGCTTCTGCAGCATTGATCACAGGTTCTGCTTTTGAGAAATCGGCATGATACCACGCATAGCTATCCGGGCCAAGCATATAAGGCCCACGTGCCGATACCACTATAAATTTAGCGGGCAATTTATCTGCAAACGAAAACAGGTCTTTCTCATTACTGCCTATACCGTGCATGAGAATGATAAGCGGCGGTTTGCTTGTTTTTATTTTCGGTTCCCGCACAAGGTAATGCAGCGCCGCTTCCTGGCTTTGTGCATAGCTGCTTCCGGCTGTTGCGTGCATTGTTAAAAAAATAAAAAGTGATACTGTTAATGGTCTCATTGTACCTGGTTTTAGAATAAGGGCTGCCCTTTTGAGACAGCCCTTTGTATTTATGATATTGATGTTCTGCTATTTCATTTTCATCACTGCAAAATAAGGATGGTCGGGATTTACGATCAGTTCTTGCCGGTAAGGATGGATAAGTACATCCATATCTTCAAGCGGTATAGCGCCCAGCAGCGGCTCTGTGCTGCCGGGAAGCACTACTGCACTGCAATTTGTCCTCCTGTTCCTGAATTTTACCTCTACAGAAGCTACCACATCATATTCAACTATATGCCCGTTCCCAAGTTCAAATTTTCTTTTTTCAACCAATGGGAATTGCATTTGTTCCTGGATACTTTCATTAATTGCAAGCATATAAGCCCCAGTATCCACCAGCATCTCAACCTGCATCCTTCTCACTTCCTCCTCCCCGATAATAAACCTTTGCGCAAGGGCAAGATCATCCCTGTTTATTAGTTCCACCGATGCATATGTAAGTCCCATTTCTGCAAATATTTTCAGTAAAGTTAAATCAGAAAAAAATAATCCAACTGGTCCGAAGCGCATCTCATTCGACCTCACCTCTCCCTGGGAGAGGCCGGGAGAGGTACCTACTGCTTCATCACCATTTTTGTATTTCTGTCGCCGTTAACATCCGTAAGCTGCAATATGTATGCGCCAGGGGGCAGGCTACGGATATTGATGGTTTGTTTATCGCTGCTAATAACGCCCGAATACACCTGCGTACCGGAAATACTAAATAGTTTTATAACAGACCCAATGCCTGCATTTTCTATATTCAGTTCATCCATAGCTGGATTAGGATACACATTCAGCATTGCAGACAAGGAAACATTCTCTATACCAACTCCGCAGGAATTTACCTTTACTACAAGCGAAGCTGTTCCTGTACACCCTGCCGCAGTTACCTTATACGTAATGGTATCCATACCGGCCGCTACCCCGGTAACAACACCCGTTACAGAAACAGAAGCCTTACCATTGCTTGCGCCCCATAAACCACCAGCAGTGGCGTCTGTCAAAGTATCATGCTTGCCGATACACAGGCTGTCGGTACCGGTAATAGTACCAGCCGATGGAGATGGATTGACGGTGACTGTTGCTGTAGCAGTTACCGTACCGCAACCGTTAGTTACTGCATAGTCTATCGTGTCGATACCTGCGGTTGCCCCGGTTACCACGCCGCCGGCAACTGTTGCGTTTGCATTGGTGGCGCTCCATGAGCCGCCCCCGGTGGCGTCGGTTAATGTAATGGTTGCCCCTGCGCATACGCTTGATGGCCCTGATATGGTTCCGGCAGTTGCTACAGCGTTTACCGTAATACTGAATGTTGCTGTTGCTGTACCGCAACTGTTGGTAACTGTATATTTTATGGTATCAACACCTGCCGATACCCCGGCCACACTGCCGCCCGAAACAGTGGCATGGCCGTTGGTCGCACTCCACGTTCCACCTGTACCTGTTGTTGTTAAAACAATAGTTGACCCCACGCATACATTCACAGACCCGGTAATAGTGCCTGCCGAAGGCAATGCGTTAATTGTAACGACCTTACTTGCCACAGCCGTTCCGCAGGAGTTGGTAACGGAATACTTGATAGAGTCGGTGCCTGCCGTTACACCTACAACTACTCCGCCCGCCACAGTTGCGTCTGTATTACTTGCGCTCCAGGTACCACCTGCCGTGCCATCCATTAAAGTAATGGTTCCACCCACGCATACAGTATAAGCGCCGCCGGCAGTAGTGGTGGTAACTGTGCCTGCCGATGGCAGCGGATTTATGGTAACCACCGCCGTAGTATAGCCTGATCCGCAACTGTTGGTATAAGTAATAATATCTGTTCCTGCGGTCACTCCCGTTACAATACCTGTGCTGCCTACAGTAGCATTGGCATTGCTGGCGCTCCAGGTACCTCCTGTAAGGGTTTCACTGAGCGGAGTTGTAGCGCCAACGCATACGGTCAGCGTGCCGGAGATAGTACCGGCAGAAGTAGGCCCGGTTACTATTAATGGCGTCATTGCCGTATCTGTTGTGCCGCAACCGGAAACTACAATGTATAAGATTGTATCCGTGCCGGCAGCCACACCACTTACTACACCAAAACCGGTAATGGTTGCTATAGCCGGGTTTGTACTCATCCATGTACCGCCGGTTGGTGTGCAACTCACCGTTTCGCTTGATCCTACGCACAGCGAGGCCGCGCCCGTGATTGGCCCCGGCGCGCATAGTACCGTGATGGTCACCAAACCATTACCCGTATTGGTAACGCTGGTAGCGCCAAGCGTACCCGCGCAATACGAACCGCCGCCACCGCCGCCGTGGGCCGGTGTTCCTGCGCCACCACCGCCACCGCTGTAACCACCGCCGCCACCGCCGCCGCCGCCGGAAGATGTACTTGCGCTGCCTGGCGCCTCGCCGCCGCCGCCGCCGCCATAGCCGCCATTCCCACCACTACCCGCTACGCCGCCATAGCCGCCACCTGCGCCGCCACCCAAAGGAGTAATACCTCCGCTGGCAATTGGTTCTCCTGCTATAATTACTGTTCCGGGATAGCCATTCGCCCCATTACTCAGCCATCCGCAACCCCCAGCACCGTAAGCAGCCCCAATAGAACCGCTTGATGAGGGTGCTGTTCCGCCACTACCCATGGTTCCGGCCCCGCCATAGGCTGCGCCGCCGCCGCCATCAGTGCCGCTCGTAGTCAATGATGCGTTAATTCCGTCTTCGGTAGAGCTTGCCCCGCCGCCACCACCGGCAGCTATCAGCGGCAAAGTAGCAGAGCTGGCGTCCCATACAAAAGAACCGCCGCCGCCACCGGCATTTTCTGCCGCTACCCCCGGCTCCTGCCCTACAATAATATCAAGTACGTGGCCAGGTGTTACGGTAAATGTTCCGGTAAGCGTAGCGCCAAGCCCGCCGGTATATATAGGCGATATGTTGCCGCCACCCTGCGCGCCGCTTGCGGTAATACTTATAGACGTTACCCCCGCCGGCACAGTATAGGTCTGCACTGCGGCTACATAACTAAATGTGCTTGTCTGGGCCATCACGCCACAGCTTCCTGCCACCATAGCGGCAACCATCATTAACCTGGAAATGTAAAACTGTTTCATACCTGTAACAATATTTAAAAGATGAAAACGCAATTAAAATGTTTATTTCAAAACACAAATACCCTGCCAAAAAACGAACTATGCAAATTAAGATATTTACTTTTCAAAAAGAAAAAATCTTGTTGGGAATTTTTTTGACCACCTATCTTAGGAGTAAATCTATGAATTTTCAAAATAATCTGTTGGAAAATTTTATAATCAACAGATAAGTGCATAATTTTATTAGGCAGGATAAAAATATGCTCTGATTGCAATGAAAAACCGATTGATAATAATGTTGCTTTTCAGCCTTTGCTTTTTCTTCTCCTGTAAAAAGCAAGGCTTGCAGAGAGTGCCTGTAAATGCTGCCCTTAAAGCAGCCTTCAATTACAAGCCTGGTACTTACTGGATTTATAAAGATTCTATTAGTGGAAGAGTAGATAGTTTTTTTGTAAGGAGCAATTCTGATATGTTCTATCCGGAATTAATTGGCGCAACAGGCAATGGAACCGGTAACCCGAATGAATCAATAGAAATAATCAGTATTATAATTTCTGAATTTAATATAAATCCTTTATCTGCTGCGTCTGATACCCAACATTGGCAATTTGGTTATCAAGAAACCATGTTTTGTGTATCTTCAAATAATACTAAATTAGGACAAATACAATATACACCATTGGTTAATTATCCGTTTCAAACTACATTAATGAAAGTTCTAAACTCTGATTACCCTGAAAATGATATCATAGACAGCATATACACTACTTTTTCCATAGGCGTACAAACATTCTCCAATGTAACTAAAATAAATAATAATGCTTATATCAATTATGACTTTGCCTATTTAACTGCGCCATATAGTTATAATGACTGGTTTTATATATGTCCCTCTGTAGGTTTAATAAAAATAGTGCTTAACCACCCACAGGATTCATTGTATAGGGTATGGGAAATTCAACGATGGAATATTGTTAAATGAGAAAAACGGCTCAAACTGTCAATTGTCGTATCAGTGATACGACAATTATACTGTAATTGGCATAAAATAGTTTTATCAACGCTTCGATTTTGCTGCATTACACACTTCAACATGTCATGGTTCGGCGCGGCTGCCAATGACAGGAATTCTATTGATCTATACTGGTTAATGCACTAATTTTTGCTTTGCGAAGTATTGTTAGATTTTCCTAAACTCTAAAGAACAATCCAAATTCCCAATCCCAAATTCCCATTTCCACAAAAAACTATTTCAGCCCCTCCTTCTCCTTCTGGAAACGAAACAGGTTATCGCGAAGCCTTGCCGCTTCCATAAAGTCGAGGTCTTTGGCGGCTTTGTCCATTGCTTTTTTTGTCTGGGTTATTATCTTGTCTAATTGGGCAGCCGAGCGGTAGGCTACTTCATCTTCTGCGGCTATGGGCAGCATTTCATCGTGTGTTGCGTACTTGCTGTTTTCATCATAGCCCCTTATATCCAGCACCGAGCCTTGCAGCATTATTTCCTGCACCGATTTTATAATGGTTGTTGGTGTAATGCTGTGGTCCAGGTTGTACTTTATCTGTTTCTCGCGCCGGCGGTCTGTTTCGTCAATAGTGCGGCGCATACTGTCTGTTATTTTATCAGCATAAAAGATCACCAGGCCGTTCACATTCCGCGCCGCCCTTCCTGCCATCTGCGTCAGGGAGCGTTCATCCCGCAGAAACCCTTCTTTATCCGCATCAAGTATGGCTATCAGCGACACCTCCGGCAGGTCCAGCCCCTCGCGCAGCAGGTTCACGCCCACCAATACATCTATTACCCCAAGCCGCAGGTCGCGCAGTATTTCCACACGCTCCAGCGTATCCACTTCAGAGTGTATGTACTTCGAGTTTATGTTTATGCGTTTCAGGTATTTATCCAGTTCCTCGGCCATGCGCTTGGTAAGGGTGGTCACCAGCACACGGCCACCCATCTTCACGCGCTTGTCTATTTCATCCAGCAGGTCGTCTATCTGGTTTATGCTGGGTCTTATCTCTATGGGTGGTTCCAGCAGGCCGGTGGGCCTTACTATCTGCTCCACTACTACCCCGCCGCACTGCTCCAGTTCATACTTGCCGGGCGTGGCGCTGATAAACAACACCTGGTGTATTTTAGATTCAAACTCATAGAAGTTCAGCGGGCGGTTATCCAATGCCGAGGGCAGCCGGAAACCAAAGTCCACCAATGTCATTTTACGGGAGCGGTCGCCGCCATACATGCCGCTTATCTGCGGTATGGTCACATGGCTTTCGTCCACAACCAGCAGGAAGTCGTCCGGGAAATAATCGAGCAGGCAGAAGGGTCGCGCACCCGGCTTGCGCCGGTCCAGGAAGCGGGAGTAATTTTCTATTCCGCTGCAATAGCCCAGTTCCTGTATCATTTCCAGGTCGTAGCTCACCCGCTCTTTTATGCGCTGCGCTTCTATGTGCTTGCCCATTTTTTTGAAGTAGTCCACCTGCGCCGTCATCTCATCCTGTATCTCGTATATTATCTTCATCATCTGGTCGCGGGGCGCTATATACAGGTTGGCGGGGAATATGGCGGCATTGTCCATCACTGCGATACGCTTGCCGGTATCCGGCTCAAAACTTTCTATTTCTTCCACCTCATCGCCAAAGAAAGTGATGCGGTAACCATAGTCCACATAGGGCAGGTTTATATCCACCGTATCGCCGTTCACCCGGAACGTACCCCTGCCAAACTCGCCCTGGCTGCGGTTGTACAAAGAGTTCACCAACATATGCAGGAAATGATTGCGGCCTATATTTTCGGTTTTCTTAAACCTGATAATGCTGTTGGCATATTCGGTAGGGTTACCAATACCATATATACACGATACCGAAGCCACCACAATTATATCGCTTCTGCCACTCAGCAGGCTTGATGTGGCGCGCAGCCGCAATTTCTCTAATTCTTCATTTATTGAAAGGTCTTTTTCTATGTAGGTATTAGATACAGGCATATAAGCCTCCGGCTGGTAGTAGTCGTAGTAGGAAACGAAATACTCCACTGCATTGTCCGGGAAGAACTGCCGCAACTCGCCATATAGCTGCGCCACCAGGGTTTTATTATGCGTGAGTACAAGCGTTGGTTTCCTTACGCGCTGTATCACGTTGGCTACCGTAAAAGTTTTACCGGAGCCGGTTACGCCCAGCAACGTCTGGAATTTCTCTCCCTGCTCTATGCCCGCTGCCAGTTGCTTTATTGCTTCCGGCTGGTCGCCCGCAGGCTCATAAGGGCTATGTATCTGGAAATTCATGGACAGCAAATTTCCGAATTAAAATACAAAGTGTTTGATAAAATAAAAAAGGAAGAAATTAGGCAGATTGCTCAATTACTTTATATAATCCTTCATTTTAAAATTTTACCTTTACAGCTAAAGTGTATAGCATGAAAATTACAAAAATTGATTTGGAAAATTTCAAGAGATTTTCCAAACTTGAAATAAACAATATTCCTGATACTTCTAAATTAGTTGTCATTATCGGCGCAAATGGTTCAGGAAAATCATCACTTTTTGATGCCTTTGGCTTTTATGATGCTGCCATTAAAAGAGATACAGGCATTAATGACGAATTTTGGAATTATTTCAGAAAAAGAAAAGATTCACCTGTTTCAGTCTCCATTTATTTAGATAATGGAGCGGGTGTTACTGTTTCAAACATTAATTTCAGTCCACCCTCCATACTTCCCCAAAGTTTTTATGGAAGAACAAGCTTTAGACAAGTTCCACGTTTAACGAGAACCTCATTAGGGCAAGGGGGGCATTTTGATTTTGAAAAAGACTCTGACCGGCCTAAATTTTTTATCGAACGAGACAACAGATTTGAAAATGACGTTGAAAAAGTAACCGAAATAATATTAAAAGAATTTTTTCGTTCAGGTAAATCAAATGAACAAATCCGGCAGAAGTATATTGACCCTATCAATAACGCATTGAAAAATATTTTTGGAGAGGGGAATGGAACCAAGTTGCAATTAATTGAAATTATTCCGCCACTAGAAGGAAAGGTTGCACAAATTACCTTTCGTAAAGGAGAATCCGAAATACATTACAATTACCTGAGCGCCGGTGAAAAAGAAGTTTTTAATTTACTCATTAATCTATTAAGTCGTGGCTCACTGTATCAAAATACAATTTATTTTTTTGATGAAATAGACCTGCATCTCAATACCAAACATCAATATAATTTATTAAAGGAGATTACGGAGAATTGGATACCGGATAACTGCCAATTATGGACCGCTACCCATTCGCTTGGATTTATTGAATACGCTAAACAATCTGAACATGCTTCAATCATAGATTTTGATGAACTAAATTTTGATTTGCCACAGATTTTAGTTCCTGAACCTAAAAGTAATCCTGACATTTATGAAATTGCTGTAGGCAAGGATTTTCTTCCTTCCCTGTTCAGGCAAATGGATATCTATTTTGTAGAAAATAAGGATAGGGATTACTATGCTTCCATCAGCATACCGAATACAATTTTTGTTTCAGATAATGATAGGAACAACGTTTATCATAAAGTACGGACTACAAACTTCAAAGGTATTGTAGATAGGGATTTCTTATCTGATGATGATATTTTACAAATACGCCAAACTTATAAAAATCTTCGGCTATTGAATTACTACAGCATTGAGAATTATATGTACCACCCCGATAATTTAGAAGAATATTATTTATCCAAGCAACAACAATTCAATAAAACTGATTACATCGCCCAATTAACGAATACAAAAAACATAGAAAAAGATTCAATAGTGTTGCACATCACAATATCCCGAACCGGTTACCCATATTTTGGTGAACCTGTATTTAATTCAACCTCTTTACAGCAAAGATTCAAAAATAAACAGGAAAACTTTGACCAATCCGCAATTGTTCAAAGTTACTTAAATAGTGATGAATTTGAAATTTTCTATAAGTCTCTTCCAATGAAAACACATTGTACACATCTACCTCAAAGACAAAACATTTCAAAATTAGATTTGGTGAAGACGAGTTGGTTTAAAGCTCAAATAGAAAGCGTTTTAGTGTAAACTTTTCGTTGTACTGCATTTCATTGTAAACCGATAATCGAAACAGTAACCCCCCACTATATATGCGGCACATAATAAGGGCTGATGAGCAGATATACCAACACCCCGGTAATGCTCACATACAACCATAGGGGCCAGGTATATTTCGCGAGTTTTTTGTGCCGGGCATATTCCCCTGTCAAAGCCCGGTAGGCGGTGAACAGGATAAAGGGCAGAATAATAGTAGCGAGGGTAATATGGGTAATGAGGATAAAAATGTAAAAGTAGAACAGCCAGTCATGTGCGCCGCCATACTTTGTTTCTCCCGTAAGCAGGTGATGCCCGATATAGGATACCAGGAACAAAGACGACAACACAATAGCTGCCAGCATGAGCCGTTTATGCAGCAGATACTGTTTATTTTTCACGGCCAGCAGCGCCCATACCAGCAATATGGAAACAGTGCCGTTAATAATAGCATTCAGCAAAGCGAGCAGGTGTACATTAAACCCTATATTCAGCCCCTCGAAAGGCTTGAAATTGGTTAAAAAAACCACGGCGCCAAATACCACAAAGGATACGGTCCATACCAGCAGTTTCGCTTGTTTGTCATTTTTGTTTAAAGCAGGTAACAACATAAAAATTAAAAACCCCAACCCCTAAAGGGGCTTTCCCATAATAATTCATAAACGCCTCTCTAAAAGGATTGGGGATTTTATCTCCCTTTAGGGTCGGGGTTTACGTGTTTCCACTCAATATTCAGCAATACTATATCATTGGCGCAATTGTCAATTTCCGAATCATTGAGTCCATTATAATAGCCGCGCACATACCGGTCTTTATCCACCAGCACAAACTTTTCGGAATGGATAAAATCATCTGCTCCGCCATCGCCTGGGCCTACGGGCAGTTTCACTTCGTTGCGCGCAAAATCGTAAATGGTTTTTTTGTCCCCGGTCAGGAACCACCAATGGTCGTGGTTGGCGCCATAGCGGTCGGCATATGCCCTCAGTGCCTGGAAGGTATCGCGTTCCGGGTTTACGGTAATGGAGATAAACTGCACAACAGTATCAAGTGATCCTTCTTTTTTAGGGTCTTTCTTATATTTATCTTGCAGGTGTCTCATGTGCATTGTCAGCTGCGGGCAGGTGGAAGGGCAATTGGTAAAAAAGAAATCTATTACTAATATCTTTCCTTTCAGGTCATTGTTAAGCGACACCTTTTGGCCAAGCTGGTTGGTAAGCACAAGGTCAGCAACCTTGTGATATATTGTATCCTGCTTACTCTTACCGCTATTCACCTTTTCTATACCATAGTACAGCGGCATTTTTACTTTGCCTTTAGACAGGTCGTTGACCACTAAATAGCAAAATAGCGGCACCAGCACGGCTACCGCTATTCCAATAAAAAACTTGCCATTAGACCTTTTACTACTCATGTGATGCTGCTTGCTGTATATGTGCGCTGGTATTATGCCTTGCCTGCGATTCATCGTTCATACGCAACCAAAAACCGCCATCGGCAAGGAAGGCTATAATGAACCATATAAACAACACTAAGGGTATTAAAACAGTAACAATGAAATTCTTAAATTCATCGCCCAGGTGCATGAACACAGCAACTATATAACCTGCCTTTAACAGCGTAAGCCCAAGAAAGAAAAACGCAACCAACGGCTTGGGCAATTGGTGGCTGAAGAACATACCCATGATTACCTCTGCTATAGTTATAACAAGCAGTATCCAGAATATTTTCCAAATGCGCTTTACCTGATTCTTGCTTTCTTCCGAATTTACATCGGTATGGTGCTGCATTACGCCCGAATAGAGTTTGGACTGGTCGCCCTCGTATAAATGCTGGATACTATTCTGATGATGATGTGATGACATAAAAATTGTTTTTTTCGTTTAGTCTGAAAATTATTTTAACCTTAGGGGAAGCCCCGGAACAAGGTCCCGCTTTTTTGCGGGAGGGGTTTGGGGTTTTACAGTAAATAAAAACAAGTGAATACAAATACCCAAACCAGGTCAACAAAGTGCCAGTAAAGCCCTATTTTCTCTACCATTTCATAATGACCGCGACGCTCATAAACCCCGTTAACCGTATTTACAAGAATAAGAATGTTAAAAATTACCCCTGATGTTACGTGGCCGCCATGAAAACCGGTAATGGTAAAGAAATAATTAAAAAAGTTGTGCGTGGACTGCATAGCTATCAACGGTTGGTTATTCAGCATATTCTGCACCTCTTCTTTATGAGGATTAAAAAACTGGCGGAATTCGTTTACAGGCGTACTCACATCTGTAAACGACCCCCAAAGGCCGTGGGTTACCTGCCCCGGTACATTGCTCCAGCTATGAATGCACTCGTGATACATATGCGTCCACTCCCATGCCTGGCAGCTAAGGAAGCAGATGCCGCCAATTATCGTCCACAGCAACCATTTGGCAACGTTCTTTTTATCGCCGTAATGTCCGGCATGTACCGCAAGCACCATAGTTACCGAACTCATAATGAGTATAAAGGTCATCAAGCTCACAAACAATAACGGCAGGTTGTGGCCTTCCATAAAAGGAAATGCCTTGAACACCTGGTTAGGGTCGGGCCACACGGCGCTGAAAAAACGTGTGGTACCATAAGAGATAAGGAAGGCGCCAAAAGTAAGGGCATCAGACAAAAGGAAAAACCAGGTCATCATTTTCCCATAACTTACATTGTAAGGCGAACGGCCTCCACCCCATAATTTTGGCTCCGGCGCTGTGGTAACTACTGTTGTTTGTGACATAGACTGTTTTAAGTGGTGTTCGTGTGAATCCGCGTGCGAATTTCTAAATAATTTTACTGATTTACGAGAAAGAATACAAATAAATATATCCACAATGCGTCCATAAAGTGCCAGTAGGTGGCTACAATCTCCAGCCCTGTTGCGTTGTAGGTCTTTACCCGTGTTCTAAAAGCGCGGAAAAATACAAAGAATAATGCAATAATTCCACCCAAAAGATGCGCAAGATGCAAACCGGCGATAATAAATAAGAAAGATTCGCTGGGATTGCCGTTTACCCGCACCGTAGAAAATTCATTGAGTACCTGCCCGTTTATTCTTACCTGCTGCAACTGGTGGTATAGCTGGTAAAACCCGGTAAACTGCAATACGCCGAATAACAGGCCAAGTAATAAAGTAAAAGTGACCAGCAACCTGTACTTAGGCATTTCCCTTTTTTTAAACGCTCTTACCCCCATTATCATGGATATACTGCTGATAAAAATAACCACAGTAGAAAAGGTAAATACCACAGGCAGGTTATAGCTTCGCCAGTTGCCCTGCGCCTCACGCACCATATACCCGCTCGTAAGCCCCGCAAAAGCCATGCTGATACTGGCCATAGCTACCCACATCATAAACTTCTGCGGATGTATCTTTCTACCCCAAAAACCCCCAGCCCCTAAAGGGGGATTACCCACAGTTCCTAAGCCCTCAACCCCGGAGTTATTATTTGTTTTCATTTTATCAAATTATTTCACGCTAACACAATACCAAATTCAAAAAAACCGAACAATCCTAATTTGCACATTTTGCATTTCCACATTAATTGAGCCATTGAGCAATTCAGCTATTGAGCCATTTTTACATTTTATCTATCACCAGCGCCAGTAAAATAGTTGGCAAATAAATAAAAGAAGCAAACATCACTCTCTTAGCTGATTTATGGTCGTTCTTCAGGTAAAAGGCTACCGACGCCGCAAAGTACATCAGGCCGCACAACACACATATCCAGGTGCCAATGCTACCGGTAAGCCCAATAAAACGCGGCATCATTGCCATTGGTATCAGCACTATGCTGTACATCATACACTGGATACCCGTAAAGCGTGTTTCTTTTTCGCGTGTGGGCAGCATACGGATACCTGCACGGTTATAATCATCGAATGCTACCCAGGCTATAGCCCAGAAGTGCGGGAACTGCCAGAAAAACTGCAATGCAAACAATATCCACCCGCCAGCGCCAAAACTACCGGTAGCAGCCACCCAACCTATAAGCGGCGGCAATGCGCCCGGTATAGCGCCTATAAGCACAGCCACAGGGTGTACCTTTTTCATGGGGGTATAAACAAATGCGTATAATAACAGCGATAAGAAACTCAATGCCCCTGCCTGCGGGTTGAAAAAATAGCCCAACAACAGCGCGCCGCTAATACCCGTTAATCCGGCAAATACCCATGCCTCGTAGTGGTGCATCCGGCCATCGGGCATAGGGCGCAGGCGGGTACGCTGCATCAGCGAGTCGCTTTCGCGCTCCAGTATCTGGTTAATGGTATTAGCGCCGCCGGTGACCAGCATCCCACCAGAGAAAAGTACAATAATCTGCCGCCAGACCATCATATCATTCCATGCAAAATGAATGCCGGGAGCCATCAGGTAGCCGATAACGCTACTGAAAACCACCATGCCGCTGAGATTGGGCTTCAGTAACTGGTTGTAGTCCCGCGCGCGCGACAACGCCACAATATGCCATTTTGCCTTTAAAGGCTCTTGCCTCAACATTAAAGATTATATAATAAAAGTAGGCTGCAAAAGTACGATTATTTATGATTTTTTGGCGGGAAAAATGAAAGGTACAGAAACAGCGGATACTGGATTAAACATCTTTTGCTTTATCCAGCCAAAATTTGAGCGTTTGAATTGCCGGCGGGTTTTGTTGGATAATTGCATTCACAAATTTTTTGAAATCTTTATTGTCATAAACATCAGGACCTTTTGCGGCAGCTTTAATTTTTTCAAAATTATCAAATCCATAATTTGCAGGATTTATTCCACAACTTTCAGCAACAAACAATATCCATTTTTCAAACGCCGGATGGAGCCTTATTACATATTTATTGGTTCCCGGAAGATTTAATATAGCCAGACATTCTTCCTTTATTTTATTCTCATTATTCTCAAACACTTTGAAGCCTTTTATGTAAGTGGGAACATTTTTAGATTTATCATCGTCTATTACGCCAATAATAAAAAGGTTATTGTTTGAAAAATTTTCCAAAGATTTTGCAACTTTATGAATGTTTTTGCAATGAATTGGCAGCCCTCTTTGCAGTATTAATTGCACAAGCATGGTATCCGCATTGCATTCAGGGTAAATTCTTTCGATTTTCATTATTATGCAAAAGCGCGGAGGTTAAAAAATAAATCAATACCGTTGTCCAGGATACTTTGCAATTCTTCATTGCTCAATGCCTTTATGTTTGTTTCATAGTTTTCAAAATTGACAATAAATATAGCAACATCGTCCCATGAGGATTGTTCCATAAAAGTCATCAATAAATCGGGACTATGCGTAGCTATAAAGAACTGATTGGTCTTATTTTCAATAATTTTTTCTGCCAAGAGTGAGATATATGCTGGAAAAGAATGGCTTTCCGGTTCTTCAAAAAGTAAAATTGAATCAGTATTTGTTTCAATCGCTGCCAAATGAAAAATATAACGCTGTAATGTATCAGCTGAAAGAGAATATGGGATAGGATAGACCCGTCCATCTATCACTTTTTGTACTTCTAATTTTTCATACGATGGGTTGATCAACAAATCTAATCCATACGTTCTAAAAAAAGAGTTGCATTCCTTATATAGGTCTTTATCATTCTCCAAAATAGTGTAAAGATTATCACCAAAAGGAGGATTAAGAAATAGTGGAAAATGATTTTTATGTTCAGTAAGTGGCTTGAATTGGTATTTTTTGATGGGGGAGTTATATTTATTGTTAAGAAATTTATTACGATCCATTTTCTCATCACCATAAATTGCTGAATAAAATAAATCTAATGTACCCGACTTGTGGAAATTTTTATTTTTTACTATTTCATTAAAAATCCTTTCTACTTCACTCATATTATTATTTGCACCAGGAGCCTGTTTATTCATTTCATTCAAAATATAGAAATCATTAGTAATCAGAATATCATAAGCATTAATCGTACTCCCATAATATTTGAGTGCGCAAAAACCTAAATTTGATTTTACTATTACCTGCTTTTTTCTATCCTCATTATAAAATAATTGGCTTAATTTTTCATACCTGATGTAATCAGAAAAAATTTTTTTATCAGGATCGCAATATGGAGCTGTGTATAAAGCCAGCGCCTCCAGTATATTCGACTTGCCTACGTTAGGGCGGCCTATCAATACATTGATGCGTTTACAATCCATCTTAATATGCTTGATGGACTTGAAATTATTTATCTCCAGTTCTGTTATCATGTTATTCATGCTACAAACATTATATCACAAATGTAACAAAATAATAAGTGCTTACGCACACAGCAGCAACTCACTTTCTTTACGTAGCTTATCTTTCTTTATAGACACTACGCCTACTTCTTCGCACACAAGTCCACCGGCAAGGTTGGATATTTCGGCCATGAGTTGAACATCTTTTGTGAGGGTATAGACGAGCGCGGCCGTGGCTATTACCGTATCGCCTGCACCTGATACATCGGCTATATTGCGGATGCGCGTGGGTATTATGGCAGATGAAAAGCCATTATTATAAAACACTCCTTTTTCAGATAGTGTTACAAAAGTAACTTCGTGGTGCAGCGCCTCCGTCAGCTTGCGGTGTATATTGTTCATCTCCGCTTCATTTGCATGTTCTAATGGCAGGTTCAGCCCTTCGCGCACTTCTTTGAGATTGGGTTTGAAAATGGTAACGCCTTTATACGCAAGGAAATTTTTTCGCTTAGGGTCCACCGCAGTGAAAATACCTAATTCCTTGCAGTGCGCCGTTATTCGTTGTATCACATTAGGTTTAAGCAGCCCCTTATTATAATCTTCAAATATCAGCGCCTGCGGTTTCACCCTTTGCAGGTATTTAAGCACAAGGTCTATAAACGGATGTTCTTCGTCAAGATGCAGTTCGTCGGTCACTTCATCGTCTATACGCAGCACCTGCTGGTTGCGGCTAAGTACACGAGTTTTGGTAGTTGTGGGCCTGCGCCAGCTTGTGGACACAAGGCTTGTATCTATACCCGCTTCTGCAGCCAGTTTTATTAATGATGCGCCCTCACTATCATCGCCCACTATGCTTGCCAGGGTCACCTTTGCGCCCAACGCGCGGCAATTGAGGGCTACATTAGCCGCCCCACCCAGCCTGCTTTCCCGCCGCGACAAAGCAACTACCGGCACGGGCGCTTCGGGAGATATTCTTTCCACATTGCCCCACCAGTAGTTATCCAGCATCACATCGCCCACCACCACCACATGCAGGCCATCCATGCCATCAAAAATATTTTGCAGTTCTGTTTTGTTCATAAGTGTAATAACCCCAAACTCCTAAAGGGCTTTAAAGTATTTTTTTATCCACGATCAATATTCGTTGTTCTGCATTCCGTAAAGGTTCCGGTAAAAGCTGCAATCAGAGCATCCTGCACGTCAACATGGTTTTCAAATACCTTCATCCAGATTGACCAAAAACCATGCCCGATAGCAGTTCTGATGATTCCTTGAATTTCATTATTCCCACGAGTAGAATTTTCAAAATCAAATAGTTCTTCTTCGGCTAAAAACCAGGTTTCAAGCCGTTCTTCCCACCTGGTATCACTTGCTTCATCGGAAATATCTATTACATTTATACCTGTTAATTCAATGGTATTTTTTGCAATTATAGAATCCACAATTGGATTTTTTGAGGGCGATAAAAATCCTGTATTCCTGTACTCAAAAGCTATAAACGTATTATGCTGGTCGGGCCAATAATAATGAACTAAATTTAAATTAGCAGAGCCTTTCGTGGAATTACAATTGGTACAAGCTAATAAAAAATTATCCCAGACTAATCGCAAAGCAGGATTGATGCCTTTTGGTTTTACATGCTCAATTGCCAGATTAGAAGAAATTTTTCTTTCACAATAAGAACAATAGCTGCCAATCCTACCTATCAAGTCGCGTTTAGCCTGCTTATGATCGGTAAAAACCTTTGGAGTATTATTAATATCAAGCGGTATTGCGCCTTTTACAACAGGTCTCATAAAGTATTCGTTGCTTTATTTCTTTTCAATTCAAGAAAAGCTGCAAATGCAGGATTAGTTGCGTTTCGCTCTATTAATAGCTTCATTTCATTTTCCAAACCGTTTAACTCACTTTCTAACTTTTGAATCTCTGTTGAATCTTCTGTATTTTTCATTTTCTCGGTAATAACTAAATATTTTTTAGCTAATTCTTTATTCAAAGAATACCTGTCACTACTTTCAACATTTTCAACCCCCATAATATTTTCAGATACCCATTCTATACCTTTATTCAAATAATCTGCGTCAGAATATTTTTCTTCAATATTAGTTAGCTCTTCGCTCTTCAAACTTTGCACAATGAACGGTGAATGGGTAGTAGTAATAAACTGGATCTCAGGAAAAGTCTCTTTCAATTTCTCAACAATTGTTCTCTGCCATTTTGGATGCAGATGTAAATCCAATTCGTCAATTAACACAATACCAGGGCTTTTTTTAGCTGCATCTAATCCCAAATAAGGATTTAACAAAACGCAACGGTAAGCTATATCAGCTACCATGCCTATTACATTTCTTTGTCCATCGCTTAGGTAGCTAAAAGGCAACATTTCATGCTGATTAGTTGAGCGAATTGCCATTAACTGATCTTCTTTAATATTAAAGACAATTGTCTCCCAACCTTCAAGACAATTCTTAACTACATTTTGAATTACCTGTACGTTCCATTTTGAATCTTTATCTCCTTGTAATGATGAAAGCTCCATTGTTTTAAACCATGAAGCAAATTTCTTAATACTGGAGATTGAGTCCAAACAATTATAATATCCTTCGTATCTTGAACCTTTTTTTAAAGTTTTTAGACTTTTTGACGGCTCACTAAATAGCCTCCCGCATCCTAAATAATCGAAAACCGGTAAGATTAAATCTTTCCCACCATTTTCTGATAATATAGTAAAATGTTCTTTTGAAATATTTCTTAAACTCTGATCATCGCTTTGCATAAATCCCCAATAAAAGCGAGATTTTTTAATTTCCCAATTAATAAGTTTACCGTCAATTTCTCCTTTTACTTTCAGACTTGTTTTTATTTTATCTTCGATACTTGGTCCAAAGTCTTCTATTCTTACATCTTCCTTGCGGATAGGGCGTACATTACTACCCAGACTAATAGCAACGTAGGGATTCAAAGCTGCTGCAAGGGCTTCTAAAACAGAAGTTTTCCCACTCCCGTTTTCACCTATCAGCACATTGAAATGAGGGTCAAAATAAAATTCTTTATCCTGGATACCCCGGAAATCAATTATTCTTATTGAATCAATTCGCATAGCTAAGCTGATTTTTTATCAAAATTATACCTTAATTTTTTAACCAATTAACCTTTTTAACCTTTTAACCCATTTTATTTTTCCGTTCCAAAACAAAATATACCGGTATCCCTATAAGCACTATGATAAGCCCCGGCCAGGTATAGGTTGGTTTGTATTTCAGCAGTACAAGGCAAATGGTTGAGGCCAGTATAATATAGATCGCAGGTATAACCGGGTAGCCGAATGCTTTGTATGGCCTCGGCATATCGGGCTGTGTTTTGCGCAGCCTGAAGATACCGGCAATGGTGAGTATGTAAAACAGCAATACCGTGAAAATAATAAAGTCGAGCAGGTCGCCATACTTACCGCTAAGGCATAGTACCGAAGCCCATACAAATTGCATCCAGAGCGCTGCGCCGGGTACGCCCTTGCTGTTCAGTTTGCCGGCGGCTGGGAAAAATAAACCATCATTCGCCATAGTATAATATACCCGTGAGCCGGATAGTATCAAACCGTTATTGCAGCCGAAGGTGGATACCATTATCATCAGGGCAATGATTGTAGTACCCGCCGCGCCAAATATCTTTAATGCCGCTGCAAGCGCTACCCGGTCGGCAGGGGCGTTGGCTATTTCCTGCATGGTCATCACGTTTACATACATAAGGTTCATGGAAATGTAGATAATAGTTACCAGCACAGTACCTATCAGCAGGCTAAGGCCAATGTTGCGCTCCGGGCGTTTTATTTCCCCGGCTATAAAGGTTACATTATTCCAGGCGTCGCTGGAGAATAAAGCGCCTACCATTGCGGCGCATAGCGGTCCCATAATAGCAAGGCCTATCAGCGTATCGTGCGTTATTGCCCCGTCTTTACTGGTAACTGTTCTGGGTATCCATGCGTTGGTCCAGTTCATCTGCCATATACTGTGGTCTTTAAAGAGCGTAAAACCAAAAATGATCAACGACCCCATAGCCGTTATCTTGGCAAACGTAAAAAAGAACTGTATCCATTTACCGCTTTTTATACCCAGCGTGTTCAGAAAAGTGAGCAGGAAGATGATAGCTATACCCAGTATTTGCGCGGCGGAAATATTAAACCCCTTCGGGTCTCCAAATAATATATTACCATCCCCCAATGCAGGAATAAGATAACCCGTAAACTTTGCGAAACCCACGCCCACCGCTGCTATGGTGCCTGTTTGTATAACCGCGAAAAACGACCAGCCATACAGAAAACCATATAGCTTGCCAAACGCCTCGCGCAGGTACACATATTGGCCGCCGGCCTTCGGGTACATGCCGCTCAACTCGCCATAGCTTACCGCTGCCACCAGCGTTATAAAACCCGATAGCAGCCATACCACTATCAGCCAGCCGGTGCTGCCCAATTGCCGGGAAATATCTGCGCTTACAATAAAGATACCAGAGCCGATCATGGAACCGGCCACGAGCAGCACTCCATCGAGGAGTGTGAGCGAACGCTGAAAACCCGTGCTGTTGCCCGAATTACTGTTTATATTATTTTCCAAGAGTGCGTATTTTCAGAAAAATACTACTTTTTCTTTACCGCGTCACTTTTTGTGCTTGCATTCATGCCATCTATCACATCCTGCGTTATATCCAATTGCTTATTCACATACAGCAGTGAAGACCCAGCGTATGAATAGGAAAGGATATAATCGTAATGCCTTGTCTTGTTATATTCTTCAAGAAAGGCGTCAAGGCGCGATTTAAGGTCCTTGTTAAAATCATCCTGTTCCTTCATAAGCTGGTCGGTAAGCGATTCTTTGCGGCTCTTCAGGCTCTGCTCCTGCTGGTTCAGCCGCTTGGTGGCCGTTTCATATTCCGACTGGGTGAGGGTATTTTCCTGCGCTTTTTTCTGTACCTCCTGGGCGTCGCTTGCCATCTGCTGGTAAGACCGCTGCAACTCGCTTTCCATTTGTTCCTGGCGCTGCTTGAATTCTTCGCGCTTGGTTTTAAGCAACTCATACTTAGCCTCCAGCGAATCAATATTTACATAGGCTATTTTACCCGTGCTTACCGCGCCAGGCGTAAGCGGAGCTACAGTGGTAACCGGGGCGTCCTTGGTATGCGGCGCATTGCAGCTACCAAATGCAAACAACCCCACAAGCGATACCGCGCAAAAAATAACAGGAATATTTTTCATTAAAAAAGGATTTTGATATTGAAAACTCAAAAGTAGTATCTATTAGGAACGTTGACAAAATAAATTCCGCAAGTTGTGCGAAGTTATTATACGTTTTTTCAAGGCGCAAAATCTGCGAATATTGTAATATTTAAAGACTTTTGCAACGCAGAAAAAACGTATAAGAACGAGTAGAACCGGGGAATTTATTTTGTCAATATTCCTATGCAATGTCAAAATCCAAAAAGTTAAAGTTGCCGTAAGAAAATAGGTTGTATATCTTTGACAGGAACATTAATATTTTCATTATTTTTGCAATCAAATTTATATACATGGAAGTATTGTTGGTTCACCCGGAGAATAATGAGCAGCTAAAAACAGTAAAAGCAATCCTGAAAGCGTTGAACGTGGACTTTATAGCTAAGAAAGAAAAAGGATACAACCCTGAATTTGTAAAAAAAATACAGGAAAGCCGTAAGGAGGCAAAAGAAGGAAAGGTTGTGATGCTAAAACCCGAAAACTTATGGAAATAGGTTTTACGGATAAAGCGAAGGCTGACCTTGAATCCTGGAAAAAAAGCGGTGGTAAATCTATCCAGAATAAGATTTCAAAACTTATCGAATCTATACTTTCTACACCCTATGAAGGATTAGGCAAACCGGAGCCACTGAAATATGATCTGGCCGGAACGTGGTCGAGAAGAATCAATAAAGAACACAGGATTGTGTATGAAGTGGAGAAAAACAAAATAATAATACTTTCTCTCAAAGGGCATTATTAGAGAAAGCAATTGTTGGATTGCCAAGTGTGAGTATCGCCACGTCCATGAAGGGCGGAGACGTGGCGAGGACGGAAAATCTTTAGCACTATTACTTACAATATTGACGCAATAACTCCAAAGCATGTTCATTTCCAAGTTCGGCTGCCTTTTTCCAGTCTTTGCAGGCATTTATAGTATCTTTCGTTTGTAAATATGCTTTGCCACGATAGTAATAAGCGTTTTTATCATTAGCATACATTCTCAACAAACTGTTGTAGTCTTCAATAGCCCCGGTGAAATCACCTGAACTCACTTTTATTGAGGCCCGGTTGAAATAGGCTTTAGAGAAAGTAGAATCAAGTAAAATAGCTTTATCATAATCCAACATTGCTGATTTCATGTCACCTGATTTATAATATTCCCAACCCCTGTTATTAAAGGCATCAGCTTTAGGGTTTAACCTAATTAGCTTGCTGTAGTCTTTTATTGCCAACTGTATATTACTTGATTCATCAAATACAGTAGCCCTGTTAAAATAAGCATCCTCGAAAGTTGAGTCTAATTGAATACATTTGGTATAATCTTGCAATGCTGTTTGAATATCGCCTTCAAGTTTTTCCGAATTTGCTCTCATAAAGTAAAACCGCATTGCATCTGGTTCCTTTTCAATTATAGAAGTAGAAAGGGTAATGTCATTTTTCCATACTGCTATACGAGCTTCCGTTTGGAAACAAAACATAATTATTAATACCGAAAAAGCCACTAATGTAACATATCGCCACTTCTTTATTGTTGTATTGGAAATGTATTGTCCAATAATATAAAATACTCCAATGTAGGTTATATACGCATATCGTTCACAAGTATGTACATACCCAACCTGTATAATTTGAAGCATTACAGATATAGTGATGATAAAAAAACAAGAACCGAATATTATTTCTTTCCTAAATGAACTTTTCCGAAGCGCTAACCATAAAATAAGCAATAAAAAGAGTAAAGATCCGTAATAAATTAGTGGCAATCTTCCATTTATTAGTTCGGGTAAATAGTGTGCAGCAGACAAATTTAATGGAGCTATTACTTTTATTATATAACTGGCAATAGCTGATGTTAAAAGAAATATCCTATTAATAAAACCATAGTACGCCATATTTGTATTAAGCGCTCCTAATGATTTTTCCGCAAATATTGTCAATATCCCCAAAAGAACAGATAAGAGAAAAAAAGGAATTTTTTCTAACAAAGACATTATGTTTATCATACGGCCTTTATAAATATCAATTGCAGTTAAAAGCACTGGAAGTGTTACTGCTGCTGATTTGGACATTAAAGATACGATAAAAAACACTATTGTTATAAAGTAATATTGTACAATTAAGCCGCTTTCGAGATAACGAAGATAAAATGAAAGGGACAATAAATAAAAAAATGCGAACAATACATCCTTCAGGCTTGAAACCCATGCCACGGGCTCTGCATTCATAGGGTGTACCGCAAATAAAAACATAACTATTAGCGCGGTAATTTTTTTTCCACTTAGCTGTAGCGTAACCTTGAAAACAAGCCAAACATTGAGCAGGTGCACCAGAACATTCAGCAAATGATATGGTAATGGATTTAGCCTGAAAAAATGGTAGATTATAAAGTATAAGACAGTTGTTAGCGGGCTATAAGCACCATAAACAAAAGTAGTGAAAATCGCTTTAACACCATGCCAACTAAAATCTCGCAAATAAGGATTATTAAGTACAAAACCATTATCATCATAGTCAACAAAACCATTTAAAACAGCTTTGGTGTATAATAAAGCGGTAAGTAGTACAACTGCTATAGGAAGCCATTTGGGGTAACTATCTTTTTTTTCATTATTGTGCGCAGGTATTTCCTTTTTGTGTTTATGTTGCATTTTAGCCTTAATTGTTTTTCCTGTGCTTCTTATTTTGCTTTTGAGGTGGTTTATGCTTTTGAGGTGGAGTAACAGTTTTTGTATATTTTTTAAGGGCGGCAATAAGCACTTCTGCCTCTATTATTTCTTCTTCATCATTGTAGGGAAATTCTTTTTCGGGACCATTGGTATTGTACTTGCTTAATCCGGCATATCGCAGTTCAGGTTCCAGTGTGGGAGGATTGGCTATAATATTATCATGCAATTCATAGCCGAATTGAGAAGGTACGTTTGCCACCCAGAACACTACAGACGGCATCCCGAGTCCAGCTGCTGTATGCTGTGCAAAACTATCAATAAACAGCCGCAAATCGCTCATAGCTATAAGTACGGCAAGGTGACGAAAACTCGCCTCAATGGGGATTGCCCCTTTCAGTGTGGGCTGGTCGTTGCGGCGGATATGTATTACTGTATGCGTTGGAAGGAAGGCATCCACCACTTTTTGAGCAGTGGCAAATGGCATATCGCGCGGCCAGGAGTATTTATCTGTCTTGTTAGGCATTCCCCCATTTGTCTGGATAAGAAATATTGGCTTGGGAAAACGGAAGAGTGCGCCAAAAGAACTTTTCTCTTTGTAATTCAGGAAAATTTCGGGCATTTCGCCATTGTATTTTATCCCGTTCATCTCGCACCAAACTTTTATAAGATGCCCCCTGCGATGGATGAAATCAGTTTCTATATACGGCTCTTGCAGAAAAAATATTGTATCCTCCTGGTCCATTATATGATCGCGGTAGAAATAAGCGCCTTCATGTCCCATCCTTACCTCAAATACGTTCCTGTTACCTTCAAACACGGGCGGGTATCCGGTAATAACAATCAACTTGCTACTTGGGTATTGGGTCTTAATGGCCTTACATACGGCAGTTGCCGCTACACTTTTACCAATACCACCCCTTATCTCGAATACAATTTTCATTATACTATTGTGAAAATACCAAAGCAATAAAGTGTATTATCAAAGAATAATTGAGAATACAATACACGATTCTTTCATTACTTAACAAATACCTGCTGAATACCATAGCCACCGGAAGTAGTAATATATAATGCACCAGTTGGTAAATTGGCATAAGTTAAAGGTGTAACTAAAGGAATACTTGGCGCAACAAGTGTATCCACCCAAAATGCACTGGGTACTCCATAAGCTGAAGGGGCTTTAGTTGCCACCAAGCCATTTCCATACATGCCGATGAAGCTAAATCCGCCGTCACTGTTACCTGAACCACCAAGTATAGATGAGCAGCTACCTGCAACGCAATTATTAATACCACCAAAAATTGAAGCATGGTTAGTATTAGCGCACACTGTGTTTTGTTCACCCCCACCGATCGCAGCATAATTTGCAGATGCAGACGTATTTGAAACTATGCAATTTTGACCGCCTCCACCAATAAAATTAAAACACATATCGCAGGCTCCAATTCCGACACTGTAAATTACATTCTGGCACCCGCCACCTATGAAGCTATATGTAGAAAAAGTAATACTGTTTGCCCCCCCTCCTGATATGTTGGATAAATCAGAATGAATGCCAATGATATTATTCCAGCCACCACCTATAAATGTACAGCCTCCTTCCGTACCATTACAAGAGCCACCCACTATTGTACTGTATGCGCCAGTTATATTATGCCCTCCGCCACCGCCTATAAAATTTGCCTCACAGCCAGAGACAGGCGCATATATATGATGCCCACCGCCACCGCCTATAAAACTACTTATTGCCCAAAATTCAATACAGTTATCCCCGCCGCCGCCAATAAAAGATGAAGTTGATGAAATACAGTTACTTGAACCACCTCCTATTGCCGACCATGCCCCATAAACGTTATTTGCAATTCCTCCGCCTATAAACGAATAATAAGCAGTATTTGTGCCATCATCAGAAATTAAATTTTGCTCTCCACCTGCAATGGTAGCGCAGTTTACCTGGTCAAGTGTACTGCTAATTATATTACAACAACCGCTGCCAATGAATGACGCATTGCCATTTATTGTATTACCACAACCATCACCAAGAAAACTATATTCACCCGCCACCACGTTGCAGAAGCCATCCCCAATAAAGTTAAAACATCCATTTGCAGCAGGTGAACCGAATGTATTGATGTGGTTACAATCACCCATTAATATCACCGAAAAATCGCCCGCATTGCAATTAGTGGGCGAACTGGAAGGCGAACCGCCAAGTATTGCCGCGCAATTACCGGTAACCACGCCATAATCCGCACCAGCGCCATCTGATCTTAATGTTTGTCCCACTGAGGGGTCGCAAAAGGTATTGTAAGTGGACATAAAAAGGAATTTAAACTGTGAAAAAATATTTGGTAATTCCAGATTTTTAATTATCAATAACAAATGTAGTGGGAAAGAAATCAATTTTCAAAATAATTAGCATATGTTTTTTTTTTGCCATAAATTTTTGTTGTTGTAATGCCTTTATTCCCATTCTTCAGGATTCAATGTTTTGCAAAGCGGGTATCCCGAAATGCAAATATACCCCGGCTCTCGGATGAAAAGTTTTTTTGCTGATTTTAGGAATTGTTCATTTTGAACAAAATGCCTGAATTCGGATAATGGAAATGAAAGTGCAGATACCGTTTCAGCAGTTTTTAACCACAGTCAAGACTTTGACCCCTTCACAAAAAGTGAGGTTGAAACAGGAATTAACTGAAGAAAAAAACGGGAAAGGCGATAAAGAAGCATTTATTGAAATGCTGCTGCATGTTCTTCGGGATGCTCCGCAAGGCGGACATCCTGAACAACAAATATACCCCGTCTCCAACGGTATTTAAAGAACCAAAGCTAAAATATTTTATGCCCGGCTTGCCAAAAATAATACAGATCAGCAATTGCCACCAGGAGCTGTTTTGATTGGTAATTGAATAGTTATATCAGGCCTGAGAGCCGGATAATTTAATTAATCGGCTCACTTTTAGCTTTATTTTGAGCCGAATAAGCGCTATATTCGGCTCATGAAATATAATTGGCAACAACCAGACTGGCCTGAATTTACATTTGACCTCGGGCAAATTGATGATACCTTATTCACATTTGCAAACGAAACAGGGCATATCAGCGGCATGTTGAATGCCATGCCTGAAGACATGAAAATGGAGGCTATTATTGATACAATGGTTGCTGAGGCTATAAAAACTTCTGAAATTGAGGGGGAATATTTCAGCAGGCAGGATGTAATGTCTTCTATCCGCAATAACCTCGGGCTTAATAAAAAACCGGATAAGATCAAAGACAAAAAGGCTGCCGGCGCAGGCAAACTTATGGTTGATGTAAGGGATAGTTATTCAGCGCCTTTAACTAAAGAAAAGTTGTGCTCCTGGCATGAAATGATAATGGCAGACAGCAAGGACATTCAGATCGGAAAATGGCGGACACATACGGAACCAATGCAGGTTGTTTCTGGCGCTTATGGAAAAGAAAAAGTTCATTTTGAAGCCCCCCCATCGGCAAAAGTTCCAAAAGAAATGGACAGGTTCATTAAGTGGTTCAATGACACTGCACCGGGAGGGGAAAGAGAAATCAAAAAAGCTCCGGTCCGGTCTGCAATAGCGCATTTATACTTTGAATCAATTCATCCGTTTGAGGATGGTAATGGAAGAATTGGCAGGGCAATTTCTGAAAAAGCACTGTCCCAGACATCAGGACGGCCAGGATTACTTAGCCTATCCATGACAATTGAAGCTGATAAAAAATCTTACTACCAAGCGCTGGAAAATGGACAACGGAATAACAATATTACCAAATGGATAAAATATTTTGCTGAAACCACACTTCTTGCTCAAAAACAAGCCAGTCAATTGATAGACTTTATCCTGAAGAAGGCAAAATTTTTTGATCATTTCAAAGGCCATATAAATGACAGGCAACTGAAAACTATTAAAAGAATGTTTGATGCCGGCCCTGCGGGATTTGAAAGCGGGATGAATGCAAACAAATATATGTCTATAACCAAAACATCTAAAGCTACCGCCACAAGAGATTTACAACACCTGGCTGAAATGAAAGCTTTTATTACGCAAGGTGGCGGGCGTAGCACATCTTATCATCTTAACCTGTAACCTGATGGTTGATTCCACCATTCTGATAGATTATTTTCGTAAAACCGATAAGAATAATTCCCGCCTGACTTGTTCATTGCAGCTACGGCAGTTGTGCATGGATTAACATTGGATACTACAAACAAGAAGCATTTTGTTCACATTGATATACTTGATTTGCTGGCTGAATAGAATAACAACTCACCTACTAATCCTTGAACTCATTATTAAGCGCCAACATCTTTTTTGTTAACCCTTCAATCTGGCGTACACTTTCATTTATATTGCTCGAATAATTTTTGGTAGTTAAGAAGTACACAAGAATAGAAAGCGCCTCATCGCTCATTTTGATATGCAGGTGCTGCAAATGTTTTGTAATGGTATTGGTAAAATCTTCCTTTTTTAACGCGCTGAGAATAGTCTTAATTTTTTTATTCCTGTTTTCAATTTCTTCCTCTATCTCCGGGCTATGAATTTCAATACTTACATTCATTAATGTCAGGCTACGCATTAAGTCTTTAGAAAGCGAGATTTCAAAAGGGGAATCGGTTGAATCTTCGATGTCAAAAATAATTTCATCAACGCCACATTCCTGCAAATCGTTTTTCCATTCATTAAGTTTCAGGCTATACTCCTTTAGTAGATCATTGGTATCCATTTCTTTTGAAGAGACTTCCAGCAACCCCATTCCATAGGGTGATGGTTGCCCTTTATAGCGGCCGCTCGGTGAAATTTCCCCGTATTCAGCCAACACCTCAATTGGTAAATTTAATTTCTTCTTTAATTTTGAAGGATAAAATTTACTTCCTTCAAATCGTATGTCAATAGCGCTATGATTCATATTTTCTCATTTATAACTGTATATTGATAACCCTGTTTTAATAAATTTTGTCGGGTCATCTGGTTTTACCAACGTTATTTTATCATCTTCATCTAACCAAACATCAGGATTGTCAACGCCTTTTTCGTATCTTTCCTTTGTGAAATCCTTTTTTATTTTCGGTTTTATTTTTTTGTGAAAAACCTCCCCGGAAACTCCCAGCATTTTCCCCAACTGTGATTTTGAAGGTTTCCAAAGCACGATATTGCTAATTAATTTTCTGAAATACCAAAATTAATAAAAATATCCGGCGATTTTATTCTTTTTAAATCCTATTGTTCCCAATGTTCTGCTTTAATCGACATCGGGAACGGCAAAATACACACCACCTAAAAATAAATATCTCCTCCTTACTAACTTATTACCAGTATATTACGCCTATATAATAACGGATTATTCTACTTTTATATTTTCAAACACACAAACCCTATGCTTACCCGGAAAATATTGCCCGCTTTTCTGCTACTTCTTACCAGCATCACTGGCAGGTCGCAAACCTTTATCAAAGACATCGGCGATGTTTATGATACCGTATGGCTCAACAGCCCCAATGCCATGACTTATACTCCTAGACATGGCGCGCTTATATCCTGCTCCCAAAGCGGGAGCGCTACTGCCAGTACGTGGTATGAGTACAATTATATGATCCACATAAATGATAACGGCGATTCGACGTGGGTAAAAAGGTATATTTTAGATACAGGATTTGTTATCACCAGCGGTTATTTCGATACCGGGGGATATTTTGTTTATGGGCCACACCCCATTCACTTCCAGGGACTGGTACAATCCGTTACCCGGCTTAATAATGGCAATTATTTAGTAGCCGGAAATAATTTCGACACCTCGCTTCCTGCCTTTGAGGGTTACGTAATCAAGCAATTCGACTCTATGGGGCATTATTTGTCGGGCTACCTGCTATATGATTCCATTGCCCAATACGAACGGAATATAAAGGTGCTTGCCGCAGATGGCAATAACTTTTATTTGCTCTATGATGCCGATTCTATCTTTTCTATGGTTTCCAGTTTAGGAGACAGTATAGTGAATATTACCTGGGTACAAAAAATGGACAGTAATTACCACGTTCTGTGGTCTCATGTTTCGTATTACGCAAGCCTGCTCACAATAGCCTCAGGCTATTCCGGGGATATTGATGTACCTGACGCCTTTACCACAAGCGATAACGGCCTGGCATACGTGAAAATCTATGATACTTCTATGTTCCTCACAGGCTATAACAAATATTACCTGCACAGGCTGCGGCCCGATGGCAGCACCAATTGGGAGATCAGCCTGGCGGATATTATCACCCCTGCCATTCCTTCAGCGTTCGTGAACAATTTTGCCACGCATGATTCCTGTATCGTATCCAATGTTATCTCCTACGACACATCTGGATATAGTATTGAACACCTGATAAAATTCGGGCCGACCGGCTCTGTTCTTGATTCGGTTGTTGATTCGGCTTCTTTTGGTGGCGTAGAACTCTCAAACGGCAATTTTTTATTTACTTCAGCAACAGCTTTGCCGGAATTTATTGCTTACGACAACAGCCTTCATTTTCTGTACGCGATGCCTTATCCCTTTATAGAGAATACGTTCAGTGGCTGGGCCCAACTGATCGCAAACCCTTATGGCGGTGCGTTTACCGCTTATTCCGGGAATGAGTATATACCGATCCCTTCATGGCATATGGTAGCGGTAAATTTCGACAGCCTGTTCCAGTGTTATCCTTCTTTTGTAACCGGCACCGTTTACCAGGATAATAATACCGACTGCATAGACGACGCGGGCGACCTGCCCATCGGCGGCTCTGCGGCCAAACTGCATGACGCGATCAGCAGCAATGACTATTATGGTTTTGCCAATGATACGGGCTGGTATAGCTGCAATGTGCCTTTCGGCAATTATACGGTCACCAATCCCGCTTATGGATATGAAGTGGATGAATGCGGCGCCTATACCTACAGTATAACAACGCCAGCCACGTTCACGAACAATAACTTTGCCGATACCCTGGTACCAAACATAAGCGACCTGCAATTGTGGATGATGAGTTCGTGCCTTGTGCCGGGCGATACAACATTGCTATTGTTTTCGGCATTCAATAATGGAACCGTTACGGCAGATACCACGATTGTTATTGTATTAGCGGCAAATACATCATTTATATCTTCCGTACCTGCACCGGTAAGCGTGTCGGGCGACTCGGTTACTTACCATATCAACCTGCTGTCGGACAGTGGGGCATGGTTCAATATGAATATCCTGGTGGGTACAACGGTAACACTTGGCGATACCGAAACTTTCACGGCTACTTCGCCCTTTCCTGATAATGTAGTAACCACGGATGATTCGGCGGTTTACCAACGGGTTATCGTTTCTTCTTTTGACCCAAATTTTATTTCCGCAAACCAGCCGCTGTATTTTCACCGCGACAATACTATCATCTATACCGTTGGCTTTGAGAATACCGGAACCTACATGGCGAAAGATGTGGTAATCATAGACACGCTGGACAGCAGGCTGGACCCCGGTACTTTCCGCTTCTTAGCTGCAAACCCCATAAAACCCAGCATTACATGGATGGCCGGAAACCGCCTCTACATGCGCTTCCTGAACATAAACCTGCCGGACAGCGTTGCCAACCCTGTGGGCAGCCACGGTCAAATATCGTATGCCATAAAAGCAAAAACAACAGTACCAAACGGCGATACGATACATAATACCGCCAACATTTTCTTTGACTATAACAGCGGGGTGGTGACCAATACCACCGCAAATATTTTAGGTAGTCCCAGAGTAGTATCAAAAGTGCCAACTGTTACCGCAAACGGCGAGATAAAGATGTATCCCAACCCCTCGACCGGCGTAGTAAATATTTCTATTCCCTGGTCTAAAGATATATGGGATGTAACTATCGCTGATGTAGCAGGCCGCACCATCAGCCGCACAACAAACCGCGCCCCTGGCATTGTTTTAGCTATTAATGCTGTTCCCGGTATTTATTTTGTAACCCTCACCAATGAAATTACAAAGGAAAGAGTGGTGAGGAAATTGGTAGTGGCGGGGGAGTGAGGTCTTGGGGAATAATTGGAACAAATAAGATCAGATAATTTCAATCTGCCTTTTTGCACAAACATCATGAAAATCACGGACATTGAAAGTAACAAAATAATTTACCCACAAATCAATATCTTTCAGCATTTCTCTTATCACACTATCTACTAACGAAAAAGTATGGCCATTATTCCGGTTAAATTCAAAAACTTCATTCAATGCCGCATTTCTATATTTACCGTCATCAAGTAATTCAATACCAGGCTTTTTAAGGAAAGTTTCAAAAATTGTAAGCCGTTCATAATTCCTCGCTAACCGGGTAGAAATAGTTTCATACAAACACGGCCAGGGGATAACTATTCTGTAATCGTTAATGAGTTCAGATACGGTAACGGAACTATCATGATGCTGGTCTTCAGCATCTATAAGCCCCAGCCAATAGCAAGTATCTGTCAGCACAATCTTTGGCATATCAGCTAATATCTTCTATGCCTTTAATGCTGGTTTGGCTGTATCCTTCCCACGGCGCTCTTTTCCGTCCGCCGAAAAGAAATTTCCCCTTTACTTTATCAGAGTTATCATCCCTGTATATTATGTAAATGCGGTCTCTTTTTGTCAGCTTTACATTTGCATCCAATTGGGTTTCTATAACTTTTGGTATATCATCGCTGATTGCATCAATTTCTATTAAAGCAACAGAGTCCCCGCATTCTTTTCCTTTATTCTGGTCAATCCAGGAATACAACCCGGAATAATCTCCCTGAAGCCCTAAATCATATGATACCCAAACTACTTTCTTTGCCATAATATTTTTTTAAGATCACAATAAAACAAGACACAAAAATAACTAAAGTTTATCAGGAATTCCATATTCGAGTAACAATAGGGTACAGTTCTGACTTAAACCTTTACTCATCAGACAGCGTCTTTTTATTTAAATCTATAAATAATTCTTCATACTCTTTAAACCGGTGTTCCCTGATTGGCCGTGTACAAGGTTCTGTATCAAAATGAAGTAACAAACAGGGAGCTATATTTTTATAAAACTCGACATATTCGTATCGAATCAGCTCATTATTTTTTATTCTTTGCTTTATCTTGTTGTGATATGGATACATTATTGTTGGTATGAAATACGGCAGAGTGGTAGCCATATAATTATGCAAGTAAAGGTAAGGACGTTTGTAAAAACAAACGCTTTTTACAAATGAACATTACAATGTCTATGAAAAACAGGCTTTTTCACAAATGAAAACAGGAACGTTTATGAAAATTGGCAAAAATCGTAAATGAGATGCTGTCGTTTATGTTCTTGCCGGGGGACTGCGCTTCTGCTATACCCTACGTTACTCTTGGAGGGTAAAACCGAATAAAAATAATAAGTTTAGACCATCAGCATTAGAACCTTGATTGCCCACCGGATACTCCGCTGGTGCACAGGCTCTGCTGGGAGAAACCCGACTCGGACTGAGATGGTAAATTTCTTCTTGCCCAAGCCTGGCAAGGGTTACAGCTATTTAAGGTACAAAAGAATAAGAATAATACAAATTGCAGCATTTAAACTTCCTGCTTTTGACTTAAATTTGTAACATACTACATTTAAAATTGAAATAAATGGATGGCCAATATTTTGATGATTTGGGAAAGCTATATCTTGTTCACTTAACTTTTGATGTACTTAACCATTTGAAGCATCTTTTTTATAACACGAATCAAAAACGCGAAGATAAAATGAGAATTGCCCAAGCTATCGCAGCAATTCAATTGGCAGTAATTGAAAGTAAGAAATACGTTGAAAACGTTGGATATGAAACTAATGAAGAATTAGTAAAACTATGGCAAGAGGCATTTCAAAAAACGGTAGCTGCAAAGGCTGATAAAAGCTTAGCTGAATCACTGTATTACAAAGCTGAATTTTGGGGAACGCCACAAGACTGGCTTTCAAATCCTCAAGCACTTAACCTTGTTCCGAAATTTAATGAATTAAGGGAAGAATGTAAGATGTTACTAATAGAAATGAATAACAAATAATTCTCCTTTATTCGTTTAAAACTATTTCCATAATCAGATGGAAGAACATAAAGTAAAGATTGAAACAAGTAATGGTAATTCCCAACACGTT
>Ga0206818_1048_pt1 | contig 39128 bp, 20 predicted proteins | sample Alteio_BWOrgCont_86_FD_152881 | JGI IMG/M metagenome (GOLD analysis project Ga0206818, IMG submission 152881) | Enriched cells from forest soil in Barre Woods Harvard Forest LTER site, Petersham, Massachusetts, United States -... | ecosystem: Environmental > Terrestrial > Soil > Temperate forest >...
CGTTTATAAAAACCACTTCATTGTCAACTATGGCCCGTCTTTTTCTGTTTATACCAAATCAATCGGGGCAAATTTAAACCCCCTCGTCTCTGATGTGCAGATGGACCTGGTCAATTCTTTATCATTTGGCGCGGGCATGAACGACCTGCCCTATTACAAACTGTTCCGCACATTAGATAACGGCTCTTACTACAATGTGATACTGAATAAAGACTATGCCTTTCTGCTTACCAGCAACTTCATACTCAACAACCACAAGCGCAACCAGGTAACCGGCTCCATTACGCTATCCTTCCCGCAGGCTACCGTTAACTATTACAACGATGGCGGAGCGCCCTTTTACCTCATTCCCATTGCCGATAACTTAGACAGGTACTGGACCGGCGGCCTCGCGATATTTGTGCATAACAAGAGCGATTATAAAAGTACGTTCAACAGCGTGGAAGCCAGTTTCGACCAGTTCACCGGTTACACCCCTTTATTGTTCGAGGCGTGCAATATGCTGGGTATCTACATGCCCAATTACAACCTGCAATATGATGAGAATACCCATGAACCTAAGCCCGCCAATTACAATACTTCCATGTACGACCTGAAAATATTCCTTATGAAAGGCTATGGAATAGACGTCGGCGCAATGGGGGCTTTGAAAGACAGGTCTTACCGTAAGAAAAAAGAGATTTATTTCGGGCTACAGGACATCATACATATAAAGGATGGTTTTTCGTTGCACCCTAACAACGATAACCAGCATTTTTTCATAGGAGGGATATACAATAACACAAGCAATGTCAAAATACAATAAAATACTGATTTTTATGGTGGTTCTGGCTGCGTATGGATGCTCTCCCCGCAACATAGCGTTCAGCGTTAATAACTTTACCGGCGGCAGTTTTTACCAGGCCATACCCACTATTGTAGATAAAGAACTGCGCATAGACTCCGTTATCATGTATGAAACCACTTTTGAAGAAAAACCCTATGAAGGCTACTATGTAATAGACTATTCTGAAGTGAACGCGCAAAACGATAAGAACATACTTCATTACAAACCCTTCAAAGGCTTCTATCAAAAGCTATACCTGCTGAAACTGGTAACCGTGCCTAAAGACTCTATAGCCATTTACTTTTCCCTTAAATACAATGCTTTCGACCAGTGCGTTGGTTTTGGGCCATCTTATATAGGCTGGATGGACGAGCGCAAAAAAGCAGTAGTATTTAATGCCGAATTATACACCAGGAATAAAAAAAGCGTTTATAGCCTCAAAAAAAGCAGGCTGCCATTGAGCTTGTATATGGAAGCTGATGGCATGATTCCCGGCCAATACATAAATATAGAAAAGATGATAGTGGAAAAATCATTTGAAATAGGCAACAACGTGGTTATAGACATCCACCGGGTATTCCACGATTCTTCGGCGCTGAAGTTTACGTACTACGATACAGAGAAACTCAATTAATGTGAATTATCGAATTGATGTTAGTTTACAGCAACCCCAGGCTTTCCTCCAGTGTTTTTATTTTAGCTACTGCATCTGCTCTTTTCTTCCGTTCATTTTCTATCACCTCCGGCTTTGCATTTGCTACAAACTTTTCATTGTCTAATTTCTTGTCCACGCTTACAATAAAGCCTTGCAGGTATTTAATATCTTTCTGCATCTGTTCCTTTTGCTGAGTTGTATCTATGGTAGCTGCTGCTGCTTCTATATATAGTTTATCAGTTTGCACAACAAGGGATATGCAGCCTGGCTTTGGTTCAGAAGTATAGCCAATATTTTCAGCGTTCACCTGGCGGCGCATTATATCCTGCACACTTTCATAAAACGAGTGGTGGCTGGTATCTATCCACAGCTTTATGGTATCCTTTGGTTTTAACTGGTTCTTATTACGGGTATCCCTTACCGCAGTTATTATTTCCTGCAGCATTATGCCTTCTTTCAGTATTTCCGCATTGGGCTGCTCATATACCGGCAGTTGCTTTACGATCAGGTCATCTCCTGCATCACGTTCTTTCAGCAGGTGGTAAATATCCTCTGTGATGAACGGCATATAAGGGTGCAGCAGTTGCAGCAATTGCTCATAAATAGCAACAGTACGCTCATACACATGGCTTGACACCGGTTGTTCCATACCCGGCTTTACCCACTCTAAATACCAGGAACAAAAGTCGTTCCAGATCAGCGAGTAAATAGTTTTCAACCCCTCACTAAGCCGGAATTCTTTTATCATTTCCGTTACCTCCTGCGAAACAGCTGCCAGGCGTGCGTCCATCCAGTCGAGCGCGAATAGTACATTGCTGTCCTCCATACCATCCACACAACGGTTCTCCCAGCCTTTTACCAATTTCATAGCGTTCCACATCTTGTTGCAGAAGTTACGGCCTTGTTCCAGTTGGCTTTCATCAAACAACAGATCATTCCCTGCCGGTGAGGAGATCATTACGCTGAAACGCACGGCATCTGCGCCATTGTCTTCTATCATTTGCAACAGGTCGGGGGAGTTGCCGAGTGATTTGCTCATTTTCCTGCCTTGTTTATCGCGCACAATGCCGGTAAAGTAAACCTTGTCAAAAGGCTTCTTGCCCATAAACTCATACCCCGCCATTATCATCCGCGCTACCCAGAAAAATATGATCTCAGGGGCGGTTACCAGCGTATTGGTAGGATAGTAATATTGCAGGTCTTTATTGTCTGGAACTTTATTCCAGTTAAACACTTCCATAGGCCACAGCCAACTGCTGAACCAGGTATCCAGCACATCATCATCCTGCCTTAATTCGGGATACTTTTCGCAAAGTGCGGGCTTCTTTGTTTTATATAATTCGTGAGCTTCTTCACTTGTTTTTGCCACATAAAGGCCGCCTTCCATATCATACCATGCTGGTATGCGCTGCCCCCACCATAGCTGCCGGCTGATGCACCAGTCTTTTATGTTGCCCATCCAGTGCCGGTAAGTGTTCTTAAACTTAGCCGGATGAAATTCTACTTCATCATTCATCACTGCATCAAGGGCTGGTTTTGCCATTTCCTGCATATTGCACCACCATTGCATACTCAGGCGCGGCTCTATAACCACATCGGTACGCTCGCTATAGCCTACCTGGTTGCTGTAATCCTCTTCTTTTACCAGGTTTCCCGCATCGCGCAGGTCTTCCACTATTTTTTTACGCACTGCAAACCGGTCTTGCCCCACATATAGCTGCGCGGCTTCGCTCATGGTGCCATCCTCATTCAGCGTGTCCACAACCGACAGGCCATGTTTCAGCCCCAGGTTGTAGTCATTAATATCATGTGCAGGCGTTACTTTTAGCGCACCCGTACCAAACTCCTTATCAATATATTCATCAAATATAATCGGCACACGCCTGTTGATAAGCGGTACAAAACAATACTTTCCTGCAAGGTGCGTGTAGCGCTCATCGTCGGGGTGTACACATACCCCTGTATCACCCAAAATAGTTTCGGGGCGAACGGTTGCTACGGTAATATATTCTTCCTTGTCACTGTCAATCCGGTAACGAACATAATATAGTTTGGAATTGGCCTGGCGGTGTATTACTTCTTCATCGCTAAGGGCGGTTTTAGCTTTGGGGTCCCAGTTTATCATTTTCACCCCACGGTAAATTAGCCCTTTTTCGTACAACTCTACAAATACCCGTATCACCGAGGCATAGTAATCATCATCCATAGTAAATGCGGTACGATCCCAGTCGAGCGCGCAACCCAGCTTTTCTAATTGTTTCAGTATTATGCCACCATATTTTTCTTTCCATTCAAAAGCATACTTCAGAAACTCGTTCCTTGACAGCTTCTTCTTATCAATGCCCTGTTCCTTCAGCATATTCACCACCTTAGCTTCAGTAGCGATGCTTGCATGGTCGGTGCCGGGAACCCAGCAGGTGTTGTAGCCGAGCATCTTTGCCCGGCGTATCAGTATATCCTGTACGGTATCATTAAGGGCGTGGCCCATGTGCAGCACACCCGTTACATTCGGGGGTGGTATTACCACAGTATAAGGCGGCCGGTCGTCCGGCTCGCTTTTAAAATACCCTGCGCTGTTCCAATGCGCATACCATTTCTGTTCCGCTTCGTTGTGCTGAAAATTTTTACTTAATTCCATAATGTTTGATTGGGCAAATATAAGGGGAATGGGTTAATCAATAAGTAAACTGTAAGGCATTTGTATAGAATTTAAAGTCTGCCGAAGGTGTTTTTTTCCCGAACAAATTATTCTGTCAATTGCAAAATGGGTTATGCTTATTTTATTGCGACCCCATGAGCAATAAATCAGTATCAACCGAAATACCTAACTAAAAAGGTAGGCTATCATTTAATTCTATAAACTCGCTATATGATGTAATATCGCTCTGTGTATTTTTGCTGTATCCAATATTAAATGTACCTAAGAAATGTTTGTTATAAGGCAGTTGATATGAATCATATTTCCCCGTTTTGTGGCCACAAATACGATTGTAAACACATCCAATACATTTGCTAACTCGGTTTGTATCTCTAATGAATTGGAATGTCTGACCATTTTTTAACGCATCTATTGAGTTCTTTATGTTTGTAATATTCCTATCTAAAGTTATTGATCTTTCCAATTTTTTGACAACACATTGTTGTACTTTTGGTTCGCCGTAATCAAATACATAAAGCCAGTAAACCAAATAGCCATATTCAGCTTTTACTTCACTAATTAACGAGATATAAGAAGAAAGTTGATCAATGTGATTAGCATAAAAAGGGGGTACTCCTTTACTATCTCTTCTTAACATAAACTTCTCCTCTACAAAAAAATGTTTGCCGTCTTTGTTCTTGTAAACATAATCGGGCATACCAAAAAAATTGAGGTCTTTATTGTGATAATATTCCTGATTGCTATTATGCCCTGATTTGACTAAATCCGCAGTTGCAATATCTTTGAAAAAGTAACCATTTGAGTCATCAACAATACTTTTAGTAATGTTTTCGTTCATTGTTTTTTGGTAATTCGCATCTATTTCTATTCCTGTTATTCTTTTGGTTAGTTTAAAAAGAAGATTTTTCAAAATATTTTGCTCATGAAGGAGCGTTCCAGTTTCTGCGGATAACGACTTTTCTTGTTCAAAAGTTTTTGAGATTGTATAAGCCACTGGGCAATATGTATAATTTGCAATATCAGTGGCACTTAAAGAATTTTTATTCGGATTCTTAACAGGTTCAATTAGATTGTTTTGTTTTATTCGGAGTTCATCTGAAAGATAATCTATTAACTTGTAGTTTTTGGGTATAAAATATGATTCTCCAAAACGTTGATATAAGCAATCTCGTGTAAATTCAATATTTCCGTCCTTATAAGAATCGTTTTCAACCTTCATTACATTAAAACCATATTTTTTTAATTCTTGAATCTGTCTATCATAATTTAATTTATCTTCTTTTTTGTAAATTGTATTAAATAAACTTGTCGGAATTCTTCTTGTTGACCTATATCTGAAACTTGTATTATTTAATCGAGAAACAAATTGTTCTGTAAGGCTATCGTCAATAAATCCCAATGTAGCCATCAACCATTCATAAAATGGTATTTGTTTTTCAGTTAAGTCAATTTTATCTGAGCCGTACATTAATCGTGTTTTAAGCTATTGCTGGTGTTGCTTTCTATACAAAAATTCTTGTGGAACATTAGTATATAAGCTAAAGCCATTTTTTCAATCTTTCTTTTGCATCATCCATTGAAACAACCTTACCACATTTTGATTGAGCTAAACCAATATGTATTTTTTCATGTAAAATTGTCCTTTCAAATTTCTGTTTGAAGGACTGATTTTCAGACATACTACCTGAATTAACTTTTCTTCTTTTTCTTAGCATCTTTCAAAATATTTTTGTTCTCTCCGTCAAGTTTGCGTTGAACTTTCTTTACATCTTCTGCTGGTTGTAAATTTTCCGGTTGAATTCCCCTCTGTAATAACATTTGCCTGACAGCAGCACTATTATCAATATGCTCTCTTTCTATCGGATTATAGCTCCAAATATCCTTTGTTTGCACATTCAAACTTGTCATTTCTGCGGCAAGGTCTTTTGCTTTAATACTTATAGTTGGAAGAAAGTCGGCCACCGGCCTGCTATCAGGGATTCCCATTTTTCTCTTTAATTGTTGTGTATTTAACTTAAACAAGGCTTGGTCACCTTTTGATCTGATAACTGCAAACCCCTTGTCGTCAACACCACGTTCATACAGCACTCCTGATAATTGTTTTTCCGTTTGACTAAGTTTCTCCCGTGCTTTTACCCGCTCATATTCAAGTAGTCGTTGTTCAATAATTTCTGCCCGTCTTGTCTGCACAGCAAAATATGTTTGGGCAAATGCTATTTCCGGCTTTCTACTGTCTCCATTCTGGGCCACCAGATAACAGGCATAGCGTGTTAATGCAATATCATTGACTATCTGTTGTGCGCCTTTTCCTGCTTCGATCACCTTCCTGACGTCAGGAAAGTGATAAGCCACTTCTTCCCCTGCATTACTACAGGAGTCTTTAGCTCTTCCTATTACCTTTTCAAAGTTTTCCCATTTACTATAACCCAATAATATCTGCAACTCCCTTGCACTCCAGCATTCTACGTTGCCAATTTCAAGGGTCGCAGATTCAAATTCATTAACCAATTGTTTTATTTCTTCCGATTTCATAATATTTGTTTCTGAATTCTCTATTTTGTATTTACAAATATATCAAATTAGCCCAAATAGAAAAGCGAAAATTTATTTATGGAGAATTGAGCTTTGAATAAAATGTAAATACTCCCTGCAAGATATAAATTACCCATCTATCTGCTGTTATTTTCCACCGCCAACACAGTCCTTAGATTCAGGTCGTGGGCGGCGCGCATCACTGCGACTACATTGTCGGCAGTGGCTTGTTTGTCGGCGTTTATGACGACTGTAGGCTCCGCATCCTGCGACTTTGCTATCGCCCTCGCTATAAATGATTGCAGAGAGTCAACCGGCACAGGGTTTGTGCCTACAAAAAATTCCTGTTTGTCGTTAATAGATACCACCACCGTTTGCTTTGCCTTTGTATCGCTCTTTGCTTTAGGGATGCTCAGTTTCACCACGTTCGGATTAGCAAGCGTGGATATAATCAGGAAAAACAGCAGCAGGATGAACAATATATCGTTCAATGCTGATGAATGCCCTTGCGGATCGTGCGGTAAGCGTCTTTTTATGTTCATCGTAGCGCTTAATGATTTGTATCCTGGATAATATCTAAAAGTTCCACAGAGGCCGCTTCCATGCGGTTCACGTTTTTATTGATCTGGGCATTAAGATAGGCATAGCCCATATAAGCCAGCAGGCCGATAATGAGGCCGGTAGCGGAGGTTACCATTTTGGTATAGATACCGCCGGCAATAGTCTCTAATGAAAATCCCTGGTGCTGCACATTGAAAAACAAAATGATCATACCGGCAATGGTACCAAGAAAACCAAGTATTGGTGCGATACCCGCGATAGTGGACAAAATAGAAAGGTTTTTTTCCTGCTGGTAAATTTCCAGTTTGCCGGTGTTTTCCATTGACTTTTCTATATAGTCTATCGGCTTCCCTATGCGGCTTACGCCTTTTTCTATAACCCGCGATATAGGACTGTTGGTATTCCTGCATATATCTATTGCCCTGGTTATGTTCTTACCTTCCAACTGTTCTCTTATCCGTATCATAAAAGATTTATCAAGCGCCGAAGCCTTGCGGATAGCGAGGTAGCGCTCCACAAATACATATACCAGTATTATAGAACACAGCAGCAAGGGTATCATCAATACCCCGCCTTCCTGCAGCAAGTGGAACAGGGATATTTTTTCAACAGAAGCGGCGGCTTCCTGTTGTGCGGCTTTTACTACACTATCTGCAGGCGCGGTTGCAGCAGCCTGGAGCAAAATGGTTAAAAAAGTCATGTGCGAAATTTGGATTAACAAATATAACCAAAAACCCCAAACCCCTGAATGGGCTTCCTGTTATTTTATAAACCTTAACGTTTGTTGAGCGAGTAATTGTTGATTTACATAAATGAAAAAAGTCAAGAACAAGTCCTGACCTTTTACTGATCGGGGACACCCCAGTCCAAGTAGTATTAAAAATGCAAGTTTAGGATTATTTCCTATAATAAACAACTAACGATTTTCAGATATTCGATATTCCACATTCCTTTTCTATTAGGTTTTAATTTTCCCCGTAGTATCTTTGCACCGCATTTCTAAAAAAATACTAAATACAGCCGGATCTTATGAACTGGAAACAAAGTTTCAGCACCTCAATCGGAAAGAAATTACAAATGTCCTTTACCGGGCTTTTCCTCATTATGTTTCTTGTAATACACTGCTACATAAACGCGCAGATATTCTACAACGATGGCGGCAAAAGGTTCAGCGAGGCCGCGCATTTCATGGGTACTAACTTCATTATCCGTACTGTTGAGATAGGGCTATTCGCGTTTTTGATACTGCATATTATACAAGGGCTTTTGCTTTGGGCTAAAAACAGGCAGAGAAGAAGTGTTGGCTATGCGGTAAGCGCGGGCAATAAAACCAGCCCCTGGTACAGCCGCTCTATGGCTTTGCTGGGTACGCTTATACTACTGTTCCTGATTCTTCACTTATCAAAATTCTGGGGGCCAAACCGCTTGTCGCAAACTATGGGTAACGGCGAATTAGACCTTTATGCCCGCATGAAGGATGAGTTCCAGGCCACCTGGGTTGTTGTAGTGTATATACTTGGCTGCACTGCCCTGGGCTGGCACCTGGTGCATGGCTTCTACAGCGCATTCCAGACATTAGGCATGGGAACACATAAGTACAAGGGGATGATAAAAAGTATTGGCATAGGCTTTTCAATAATAGTACCCATAATTTTCGCACTGATACCCATAGCTTTTTATATGCAATGGATTAGCTAAGACAACCTGCAAACTTTAGACTATCTACTTCAGACTTTAGACTTTTAAAAAATGGCACTTAACTCTAAAATACCTTCGGGTCCGTTAGATTCAAAATGGAAAACGTATAAATCAACCTGCAAGTTGGTGAACCCGGCCAACAAACGCCAGTTGGAGATAATAGTGGTGGGTACCGGCCTTGCGGGCGCTTCTGCTGCGGCCACTTTGGGTGAAATGGGCTATAAAGTAAAGACGTTTTGCTTCCAGGATAGTCCACGCAGGGCGCACTCTATTGCCGCGCAAGGTGGTATCAATGCCGCTAAAAACTACCAGAATGATGGCGACAGTACCTACCGTTTGTTTTATGATACTATCAAGGGCGGAGATTACCGTTCCCGCGAAGGTAATGTACACCGCCTGGCAGAAGTAAGCGCCAATATTATAGACCAATGCGTGGCGCAGGGCGTGCCTTTCGCCCGTGAATATGGCGGGTTGTTAAGTAACCGTTCATTTGGCGGCACACAGGTGCAGCGCACCTTCTACGCCGCAGGACAGACCGGGCAGCAACTGCTCATAGGCGCATACCAGGGCCTGGAACGGCAAATATCTCTTGGCAATGTGGATATGTACGCCCGCCACGAGATGTTGGAAGTTGTAAAAGTGGATGGCAGGGCGCGGGGTATCATTGCCCGCAACTTAGTTACCGGCGAACTGGAACGCCACTTCGGCCATGCGGTATTGTTATGCACCGGCGGCTATGGCAATGTATTTTATCTTTCCACTAATGCTATGGGCAGCAATGTTACCGCTGCTTGGAAGGCGCATAAACAGGGCGCATATTTCGGCAATCCCTGTTATACACAGATACACCCTACCTGCATACCCGTGAGCGGCGACCACCAGTCGAAACTGACGCTGATGTCGGAATCTTTGCGTAATGACGGGCGTATATGGGCGCCAAAACAAAAAGGCGACAATCGCAACCCGAAAGATATACCGGAAGAAGAACGGGACTATTATTTAGAAAGAAGATACCCCGCATTTGGCAACCTGGTACCGCGAGATGTGGCCAGCCGTGCGGCTAAAGAACGTTGCGATGCAGGTTATGGGGTAGGTTCATCTAAAATGGCCGTATATCTTGATTTCGCTGCGGCGTTCGACCGTTACGGGCATATAGAAGCACACAAACAGGGCAAAGCGAATGCCGATAAAGCAACCATTGCCAATCTGGGAAAGGATGTGGTGAAAGAAAAGTACGGCAACTTGTTTGATATGTATGCCAAGATTACCGGTGAGAACCCTTACGAAGTGCCCATGCGCATATACCCCGCAGTACACTATACTATGGGCGGCCTGTGGGTGGATTATGAACTGATGACTTCGGTGCCGGGATTGTATTCTTTAGGGGAAGCAAACTTCAGCGACCACGGCGCCAACCGCCTGGGCGCATCCGCGCTGATGCAGGGGCTGGCGGATGGCTACTTCGTGATACCCTATACCCTGGGCAACAACATGGCCGATGATATTCGCACCAAAGCAATACCCACCGACCACCCCGCCTTTGTGCAGGCGGAAAAAGACGTGAACGACCGCATCAATAAGCTGATGGGCATAAAAGGAACAGAAAGCGTGGAAAGTTTCCACAAACGCCTCGGCAAGATAATGTGGGACAAATGCGGCATGGGGCGCAACGCTAAAGGGCTGGCTGAAGCGATAGAAGAAATAAAGGCGCTGCGCAAAGAGTTCTGGAGCAATGTGCGCATACCCGGCGATATAAAAGAATTTAACCCCGAACTGGATAAAGCTGGCCGCGTAGCCGACTTCATAGAGCTTGGCGAACTGATGTGTATAGACGCCCTGCACCGCAACGAAAGCTGCGGCGGCCACTTCCGCGAAGAATACCAGACCCCCGACGGCGAAGCCCTTAGAGACGATGAAAACTTCATGTATGTAGCCGCCTGGGAATACAAAGGGGATAGTAATTTTGAACTACACAAAGAAGCGCTGGATTATGAGGTGGTGCATCCGAGTGCGAGGAGTTATAAATAAAGAAAGAAAAATGAAATTATGATGCTTTGTTCTTCAGAAATATCTAAACCTTTTTGGCCACAGACATTAGCCGAGTACGTGCAAATTCTGTCAGGAATTGGTATTCTGTTTGCAGCGGGCACTTATTATTTCAACAGAAGGTTAAAGCGTGCAGAATGGTTAAAGTCATTGCATGAAAAATTTTATGAAGACGATTTATTCAAAAAAGCTAGGAAGTGGGTTGATTATGGGGACATTGAAAAGGAATTGGCAAATGATTCAGATCATGAAAAGGAAGAAAAATTTGCTGATTATTTAAATTTTTTTGAGTTTATTGGTGTATTGGAAAATATCAAACAAATTAGTTTAAAAGAGATAAGAATGTTATTTACTTATTATTTAACACGGATAGATAATTCAAAATATTGCAGAGACTACATTCTAAAATTCAACTATGAATATTTAGGAAAGCTATTAAAAAAAATGAAAGAAAATAAATATTTCCTAAACACTAAAAATGAAAACTAACATCAAACCAAACTATTTGTTTGTTTACGGCACACTCCGTAAGGAGTTTGGTTTGCAGCTAAGTAAGGATATTAAAGAAGATATAGTCTATATGGGAAGCGCAGCAATTAACGGTGAATTATACGATATTGGTGAATACCCTGCGGCACTACCTACAAAAGATAAAAATGCAAAAATTGCAGGTGAAATATATCAGGTAAGCCACCCGAGGAAAGTCTTTAAACTTTTAGATGAGTATGAGGGCTATGATAAAAAGCACTTGGAAAGTTCTGAATATTTCAGAAGAAGGGAATTACTTGAAATGGAAAGCGGAGAAAAAATAGAAGCATGGGTTTATTGGTACAACTTCCCCGTAAAGAATAAAAGAAGAATTGAGCAAAGAGATTATTTGCAATACTTAAAAAGTAAACGTGCATAAACTATTTTGAAAGAAAAACTCATCATAAAGAACTTTGGGCCTATTAAAGAGGTTGACCTTGACATCGGCAGGTTTACTATTCTTATTGGTGAGCAGGCTACCGGCAAAAGCACTGTAGCAAAGGTCTTAGCGGTATGCAGGTATTTTTCGTTTATTCTCGAAAATGATGATATTTATTTTCCTGAGCCTTTGATAGAAGGGTTGATTGCTTGGGGATTAAACGAATCAATTAAAGAAGGTACTTATATTTATTACGCATGTAAACACTATACTTTATCAATACATAGAGCTGTAAAACATGGTACTGAACAAGATGGAGATGGAAATGAAAAAAAAATAGTCCCGTATATAGGATTTACATCTACCCTTACAGCTTTATCTAAAGAGTTTAGTAACTTATTAATTGAGCTTGACAAAATTAAACCTCCAATTCCCCTTAGTCGTAATGGATGGACAATACCAACAAGTTTCTTTCTAAATGATGTAAAAACTGTAATGGATAATCCTTTTTATCTGCCTACACAACGTGGCCTTCAATCAATTTTCGATATTGGCAAAAATAGCATACAAAATCTATCGAGTGCATTGTTTGTTCAACTCTCAAAAATGGATGGCATTGCCCGGTTATTTAAACAAGAAACATACATTAAACCATTAGACATTTATTATGTCAATAGAAATGGGCATGGCTTTATAAGAAAAGCTAACGAAACAGAATTTTATAGTTTATACAATGCGGCAAGTGGTTATCAGTCCATGATACCAATAGTTTTGGTTATTAAATATTATACTGAACTCAAAAAAAAGAACAAAACATTTCTTATAGAAGAACCTGAACAAAATCTATTCCCTTCGGCGCAAAATAAGTTGATGCAATACTTGGTTGATAAAACTATCAATTTTGGAAATAGTATTCTCTTGACAACACAAAGTCCTTACATACTTGCTTCTGTAAATAATTTAATATACGCTTACATTGTTGGAAAGGAAAATAAGAATAAAATAAACGACATTATCCCAGAAAAATACTGGCTTGATCCTTCAATAGTAAGCGCTTACAGACTGTTGCCTGACGGTACTGCAAAAAATATTATTGATGATGATTTGAACGAGATTATTGTAGAAGAACTTGATGGTGCAGGTAAAGAAATAAATGCTGTTTATGATAAGATTTTGGACATTAAAATCCGAAAAAATGAAGAGTCTGAATGATTATCAACGTTGCAGAGAGTATCATAAGAAAGTTAGTAAAGCCGTAGCTGAGGAAAATGGCCTGGCTTTTGAATTAATCAATGATTCTGACTATGTAATAACAAAATGGCGAATTGATGATTGTGTTTTAAATACAGAAGACGGAAATAAATGTGACTATCTACTGATAGTAGAAAAGACATCAGCTTGTTATTGGATAGAGTTAAAAGACCAGGATTTTGATGATGCTTGTCTTCAGATTTATTCGGCAATAAAGAATATTACGGAAGCAAACAATTATAAAAATCATTTTGCCAGAGTAATTTTAGGAAGATTTACTGAAGATAAAAACAGGATTGATAACATCCGGTATATTAACCAGAAGAAACTGATTAACACTATTGGAAAGAATAATTTAAAGCATAAAACAAAGATTCTTACCGAGACAATATAAAGACAAATGCAACACTACAACATGAGCCTCACCCTGAAGGTGTGGCGGCAAAAAAATAACAAGGCAAAGGGAACGTTTGAAACTTTCCAGGTGAGGGGGATTTCTTCGGAGATGTCTTTCCTGGAGATGTTTGATGTATTGAATGAGCAGCTCGTTGCTGAAGGCAAGGAGCCTATCGCTTTCGACCACGATTGCCGCGAGGGTATCTGCGGTATGTGCAGTATGTACATCAATGGCCGGGCGCATGGGCCGTGGCACCAGACCACCACCTGCCAGCTACACATGCGCGAGTATAAAGATGGCGATACCATTGTGGTGGAACCCTGGCGCGCCAACTCTTTCCCGGTGATAAAAGACCTGGTGGTTGACCGTTCCGGGTTCGACCGTATCATTGCGGCAGGCGGGTTTATCTCTGTGAATACGGGTAATGCCGTTGACGCCAACTCGCTCCCTGTTGATAAACAAAAAGCCGATGAATCTTTTGCTGCGGCTACCTGTATTGGCTGCGGCGCCTGTGTTGCGGCTTGTCCCAATACATCTGCCATGCTGTTTGTGTCTGCTAAAATATCGCACCTGGCATTGTTGCCACAAGGCGAACCGGAACGCAGAACCCGTGCGGTGAACATGATACAACAGATGGATACGGAAGGCTTTGGCAGTTGCACAAACATTGGCGCCTGTGAAGCGGAATGCCCCAAAGGTATTTCTCTCGAAAACATTGCCCGGCTGAACAGGGAGTATGTGAGTGCGGTGTTTAACCCCAACCCCTAAAGGGGCTTCCCCATATTTTCTGTCAATGCAAATACTAATGCTAAATTATTTTCTGAACCCCAAAAATATTAGCGATGTTTAATTTATGGTTCCCCTTTAGGGGTCAGGGGTTTAAGTTTAAAAGATGGTTCCCCTTTAGGGGTCAGGGGTTTTTGTTTAAAAGATGGTTCCCCTTTAGGGGTCAGGGGTTTTTGTTTTTTTTGTTCTTCTTTACATCCTCATTTGCACAGGTTGACACCAGCCACCTGCGCATAAGCCTGCTCACCTGCGGGCCGGGCGATGAAGAGATATGGGAAGTGTTTGGGCATACTGCGGTGAGGGTAATAGACAGCGCCGAGCATACCGACCTTGTTTATAATTATGGCACTTTTGAATTTGGCCCGAACTTTGAACTGCAGTTCATGCGGGGAAAGCTGCTCTATTGCGTTTCTGTAGAACAATTTGACAGCTTCATACCCGAATATGTCATTGCCAAAAGGAGTGTGCAGGAGCAGATATTATCACTTAACGGGGAGCAAAAAGAAAACTTTTATGCCTTCCTCAACTGGAATGCCGAGCCTGCTCATAAATACTATAAATACGACTTCTTTTTCGACAACTGCTCTACCCGCATACGCGATATTTTTTCTAAGCCGGAAGTCTTTGGCAATGCTTTTCATTTCGGCAATGTCCTTCCGGCTGATAAAAAACTCACCTTCCGCGATATTATTAATCTTTATTTTTTCAGGGACCATTGGACAAGGCTTGGCGTAAATATTCTGCTGGGCAGCCGCATAGACAAAGTAATGAGTAATGCCGACATTATGTTCCTGCCCGATTATCTAAGAGATGGCGTTGGCGGGGCTACTGTGAATGGGCAAAAAATAGCCCCTGATACCAAACTGATATTGCCTGGTACTGAGTTGAAGGGCGCAGGTTTCAATTGGGCGCTGGCGCTAACCTGCACTGTTGCATTGCTTACTATCATCGGGCTTTCTTTCAGGCGTTTTCATATACTTGGCCGGGTTATGACATTCTTATTATTATTTGCAACCGGCCTTTTAGGTTGCCTTATCCTCGTTATGTGGTTTGGCACAGACCACCAGGGATGCACTGATAACTTCAACTTACTTTGGTGCCTGCCCACAAATCTTGTAATTGCTTTTTTCAATCCAAAAGGTAAGGGCAGGTATGCTTTGGTGGCTATGTTCTTTATTTTCGTATCTTTATTACTGCATATTTTTAAAGTGCAAGGATTAACTATTGTAGAATTATCCCCTTTATTCCTGTCATTGATCTATGTTTATGGCATGATTTACAGGAAGTCTATGATGAAAACCACTATCAAAAATGCCTGAAATAAGCACAGCTATTTCTTCCCGTTTATACTACCGCAAAATGGGCGCCGGGCCTGCCCTGTTCCTCTTGCATGGCTTCCCCGAAAGCAGCGCCTTATGGCGTAAGGTATGGGATGAAATATCTGTGTCATTTACCCTTTTTATACCCGACTTTCCGGGCAGTGGCAACAGCGTTTTGGAAAGGGAAACAAGCATCGCAGATATGGCTGATTGTGTAAAAGCAATAATGGACCACGAAGCTATTGATAAGGCTGTGATCGCCGGGCATTCTATGGGCGGATATGTGGGGTTTGCCTTTGCAGATAAGTACCCGGAGCGGGTTATGGGTTTATCATTAGTCCACTCTACCCCACTCGCTGATGATGAAGAAAAGAAAACAGTACGGCGGAAAGCAATTGAAGTAATACGAAAAGGAGGCAAAAAAGCGTTTATATGCCAGATGATACCCAATCTTTTTTCAACTGATTTTAAACAATCAGACCCATTAGCTGTCAAAAACCAAGTTGACATGGGTTTGGAAATGAATGATAATGGCATTATTAATTTTTACGAGGCCATGATTGCCCGCCAGGATACTACAAACGTGCTGGAAAATGCAATTTTTCCGGTGCAATGGATAATAGGTATTGACGACAATGTAATATACTATAAAAGAATATTAGAACAATGCTGCAAATCTGGTACTAATTTTGTATCGTTTTATAATAAATGCGGGCACATGAGCATGATAGAAAGGCCTGAAAAATTGGCGTCGGATCTAAGCGCTTTTGTTAACTATTGCTACAAATTAAAGGAACGTTGAAAAACCGGTTGTCCTATATACTTTTTGTGTTGCTGTCGTTTTCTGGTTACGAAGCGATGGCTACCCATATTGTGGGCGGGGAAATGACGTACAAATACTTAGGCGATACTACGTCTCCTGATGGTTCCTTTTTCCACAAATACCAGGTGAGCCTGAGCATATATGAAGATTGCCTGAACGGGCAGCCGGGGGCTATTGCACAGGATAATCCCGCATGGATAGGTGTATTTGACGGACTGGGTAATATTGTTGAGATGGATACCGGTGATAATTCCTATGGCATTCCATTTAGTTCTTCTATATCAGTTCCGGCAAATTTCACCAATGCCTGTATATCCAATATTCCGCAAACCTGCTTATTGAAGAAAACTTTCATCAAAACATATTTTTTAAAACCAAACGCTACCGGCTATGTGGTAGCCTACCAGCGGTGCTGCCGCAATGCAGCCGTTGTAAATGAAGTGGACCCTGGCGATCATGGATCTACTTATTGCTGCTCTATACCGGGAACTATTATCAATAACAGCGCTGTGTTTAAAAATTATCCGCAGCAAATTATCTGTAGGGATAATCCGCTGTACTACGACAATTCGGCTACCGATGCCGATAACGACTCTCTTAGTTATGGCTTTTGTGCCGCTTTGGACGGCGCAAGCGAAGCCAATGTAAAACCTCCGCCAAACCCTCCCCCATACGACAGTATGATATACAGCTCCGGTTATTCCTCCCAGGAACCTGTAAGCAGTTATCCCCTGATACAAATTGACCCGGTTAGCGGCCTCATTACCGGTACGCCAAATCTTTCCGGCAGATACTTAGTGACTGTTTTCTGTAAAGAGTGGCGCGACGGCTTGTTGATAAATACCATTACAAGGGAGTTCCAGTTTGTAGTAACCCCTTGCACAAAAGTAGTGGTGGCTGATATACCCCAATACTCCACCGACTTTAACACATATGTTGTTGATTGCTCCAATTACACGGTGAATTTTGTAAATACAAGCACCGGCGGCTCTACCTATCATTGGGATTTTGGCGTTCCCGGAGTGGCTAATGATACATCAGACCAGTTTCAGCCGACTTTTGTTTATCCCGATACCGGTACCTATACGGTAAAATTAGTAGTCAATCCCGGCACTACCTGCCCCGACAGTATCACAAGGTTTGTAAAAGTTTATCCTAAATTCAAAGCCGCCTTTTCTGATAGCGGCACACAATGCCCCGGTTCCCTTATCAGTTTCCAGGACCTTTCGTCCACAACTATAAAACCAATCGTGTACTGGAAGTGGTATTTTGGCGATGGCGACAGCTCCTACCTCGAAAATCCAACGCACACCTACCTATTCGGGGGTAGCTACAATACTATACTTATATCTGAAAACATAAAAGATTGCGTGGATACTGCAGTAGAACCTGTACTCATTGACAACTTCAAACCTTTTGCAGGAAATGACACCATCATTGTCAAAGGCGAAAGCATACTATTCAACGCCACCGGCGGCGTGCAATATACCTGGACGCCGGCCACAAACCTTAGCGATCCTGACATCTATGATCCCATAGGCTATTATCCCGATACCGGTACTTTCATCTATTACCTGTATGTAGTCAGTCCCTTTGGATGCTCGGGATACGACACTATAAAAGTAACCGTAGTAAACCAGGCCGAGTTTTTTGTTCCCACAGCATTTACTCCTAATGGCGATGGCCGCAACGATATGTTCCGCCCCATAGCTGTGGGTTACCGCGACCTGAACTATTTCAGGATCTATAACCGCTGGGGACAACAGGTATTTTTTGGCAACTCCATAGAGGTAGGCTGGGACGGCACCTACGAAAACAAAAAGGCGGAAATGGGTACCTATTTCTGGGAGATCAGCTTCACCGACCGGTTCGGGAAACAAGGTTTTCTGAAGGGAGACGTAACCCTGATAAGGTAGGTATTGGACAAAATATTGTATTAAGGTGTATATTGCATTATAGTTGGCAAGGGATAAATTAGTGAGTTCAATAGTATCCTCTCCTGGTGAACTGCGCCGAACCATGATATTAGCTAAATGGATTTGATGTAGTAATTCCCCCTTTAGCGAAGGCCATGTGTGTGAGCGAAGGGGGTAAGGGGGATGTTTTTTTAGCTGAATATTGGATAAGAGGCAAATAAATATAGATTCACAAATTTAGCCCTTGCGGAGTATAAATACCCTGTTTAATACCAAGCAACTTATGCCAGTTTCTCGCAAAACCTGCCTGCTCTTGTTTTTTTTATCGCTTTCTGTTTACAGGGCGCAGGGGTCGCATATAGTGGGCGGAGAGGTAACCTATAAATTCCTGGGCGCGGAAACAGGCGGCAATAAATACGAGATAAGCCTGACTATTTATGAAGACTGCATAACCGGCAACCCTGCCGCAATTGAAGCAGATAATCCCGGATTTATAGAAGTGTTTACAGGCGCAGGCTTTACTACTTTTTTCGACACTATACAAGTTACCGCTCCTTCAGTGTCCGTACCTGCTAATTACAATACCAGTTGCCTTAGTGATCCCCCGCAATTATGCCTGCTCAAAAAAACTTTCGTTTTTGATTTTATTTTACCGCCAAGCGCCACGGGCTATCTTATCTCGTACCAGAGGTGCTGCCGCAACTCTACAGTGGTAAATATAAATTCCCCCGGAAATACCGGCTCTACTTATTACTGTGTTATCCCCCCATCGCCGATAACCAATAACAGCGCGGTATTCAAATACTATCCGCCACAGATTATATGCCTGAACAACCCGCTGACCTATGACAATAGCGCCACCGATGCAGACGGCGATTCGCTCAGTTATGAATTTTGCAATGCACTGACCGTAGGCAACAACGATAAAGGTCCAAGCTACCCCGACCCGCCGCCATACGACAGTGTTTCATGGGTCACCCCGACCTTTTTTTATACCCACCCTATGACGGGCTACCCGCCCATACAAATAGACCCGGTTACGGGCATAATAACCGGTACGCCTAATCGCGTGGGACGCTACCTGGTGACCGTTTGCTGTAATGAATGGCGGGACGGGATACTCATAAATACTATTAAAAGGGAGTTCCAGTTTGTAGTTACGCCCTGCACAAGGTCTGATGTAGCCTGCATTCCCCAATACTCTACCGATATTAATACCTATACCGTCAATTGCCACAATTTCACTGCCAACTTTATTAACTGTAGCACGGGTGGCAACACCTATCATTGGGATTTTGGCGTACCCGGCGTTTATAATGATACCTCCGATGCCTTTCAGCCCACCTTTGTATATCCCGATACCGGAACCTTCATAGTGAAACTGGTTGTAAATCCCGGCAGCAGTTGCGCCGACAGCATAGAAAGGTATGTAAAGATATACCCCGTGTTCAAAGCCGCTTTTGCCGATAGCGGTACGCAATGCCCCGGCGCACCCATCAATTTCCAGGACCTTTCTTCCACTACTATAAAACCAATCGTTTACTGGAAATGGTATTTTGGCGATGGTGATAGCTCTATCCTTGAAAACCCAGCACATGCTTATTTATACGGGGGTAGTTACAATACCGTACTGATAGCCGAAAATGTAAAAGATTGCATAGACACGGCCATACAACCCGTAATAATAGACAATTTCAAGCCTTTTGCCGGCAATGATACCATCATTGTGAAAGGAGAAAAGATACTATTCAATGCCACAGGCGGCATAGATTATACCTGGACGCCCGCCACAAACCTTAGCGATACCAATACCTACGACCCGCTCGGCTTCTACCCCGACACGGGTACTTTCGTTTATAATGTGTATGTAGTAAGCCCCTACGGATGCGCCGGGTACGACACCATAAAAGTAACCGTGGTGAACCAGGCGGAGTTTTTTGTACCCACAGCCTTTACCCCCAATGGCGATGGCCGCAACGATATGTTCCGCCCCATAGCCGTAGGTTACCGCGGCCTGAACTATTTCCGCGTTTACAACCGCTTTGGGCAGCAGGTATTCTTCAGCAACTCTATAGAAACCGGCTGGGACGGCACCTACGAAAACAAAAAAGCCGATATAGGCGCCTACTTCTGGGAAATCAGCTTCACCGACAGGTACGGCACACAAGGATTTCTGAAAGGCGATGTGACGCTGATAAGGTAAGGAGGAATGCTTACAAACTATAAATATTCAGCCTGAAACAAGAAAAATTTTGCTGTAACGATAAACTGTTTATTTTTGCACTCCAATTTTAGCTTCCTTAGCTCAGTTGGTTAGAGCATCTGACTGTTAATCAGAGGGTCTCTGGTTCAAGTCCAGAAGGGAGCGCAAAGCCGCAGAAATGCGGCTTTTTTTTATGCTTTACATCTACTTCCTTTATAGCGAAAAGTCCGACATCTACTATGTTGGACATAGCATGACCCATAGGGACATATTATTCCATTTTTGACCACATTGCCCAAAAAACTCACTTTGTATTTTTCAGATGCAGATTTGCATTTATAACATTGTTTGCCATTTCCGGCACCCCATTTTATGCTGTCATTAAAGCCGCAAGCCCGGCGCTTTTTTCAGAAGCAATATCATAAAATTGGAAAGGGTTTCAATTTGTGCAATTGAAACCCTTTACCAGTATAGTTTTTATCATATTTTACCAACCATTTTTCACCACACTGTCGCGCTTAATACCCTAAGGCATGTACGCTGAAGCTGGCGCTGTTATAAGGCGCTGATATGTTGGTAAGGCAGCTTGTGAATACATCCTGTATTGAAATAAGCGTAACGCCCGTTGTCCCGCCATTTGGAAGGACAGGGGTAACAAATTGTCCCAAGCCCCCGGTAAATGACATGGTGGATGTAGCTCCGGGAATTACGTTTGCCCCGGAGAGATTATACGTAATCAGGTAAGTAGATGCGGGAATGGTCTTTGATGATACCTTAATCACAGTAGTGTAATCAATGGCTGAATATCGCCCATTCACTCCCAGGTTTGCCACACTCGGGCCGGGCGATGTAGGTTTAACGAAAAGGCTCGTGGTATATGTTGTAAGTGCATAGCAACCCGTTCCTGAATTGCTGGCAGTTAACGAATAGACAATAGTACCCGTTACCGTAGGCGTAACTGAAGGCGTTGCACCGGTATAGCCGGAACCATCGGAACCTGACCATACCCAAGTGTTGGCATTGGTAGTATTTGCCGATAATGTCACCGTACCAGTGAGGCATATGGGGGTCAGGGAAACCGTAGCGCCGGTTGAAGTGGGCGAAGGGTTAACACTGAGCGTGGTATTTACCGTATTACCGGTGCAGGTAATACTGTTTACATATACTGCCGTTACAGCAATATTACCACCAATAGTAGTAGCGCCGCCGTTGGTTGCTGTGAATGAACCGATATTTCCTACGCCTGATGAACCGAGGTTTATTGCCGTATTATCATTTGTCCAGTTGAAGGCGGTGGCTATACCGGTGAAGGTAATAGCCGCTGTGGGGGCGGTGTTACATACTGCTTGATTTGCACCACCGGATATAGTTACCGTTGGCGTTGGGTTCACAGTTACCGTAAAGCCGGTTGGTGTTGCTCCCGTACAGGTAATGCTGTTCACATACACAGGCGTTACCGAAATATTCCCGATAACCGGAGAAGAACCAGTATTGGACGATGCACCGAATACCAGGCTGGTATTTGAGCCGCTTGCCAAAAGTCCGTCAACCGCCGACTGGTCGTTGGTCCAGTTGTAGGTGGTTGCTACGCCGGAAGGAGTAACCGTGGTTGCTGTGGCGCCGCTGCATATTACCTGGCTGCCTATTGAGTTTACGGTAGGCGTTGGGTTCACGGTTACGGTAAAGCCGGTTGGCGAGGTTCCCGTACAGGTTATGCTATTCACATAAACAGGCGTTACAGAGATATTCCCTATTACTGGGGAAGAACCGCTGTTGGATGATGCACCGAATGTAAGGCTGGTATTTGTGCCGCTTGCCAAAAGTCCGTCAACCGCCGACTGGTCGTTGGTCCAGTTGTAGGTGGTTGCTACGCCGGAAGGCGTAACCGTAGCCGCAATATCGCCGCTGCATATTACCTGGCTGCCTATGGAGCTTACCGTAGGCGTTGGGTTCACAGTTACCGTAAAGCCGGTTGGCGAGGCTCCCGTACAGGTGATGCTGTTCACATAAACAGGCGTTACAGAGATATTCCCTATTACCGGGGAAGAACCGCTGTTGGATGATGCACCGAATGTAAGGCTGGTATTTGTGCCGCTTGCCAAAAGTCCGTCAACCGCCGACTGGTCGTTGGTCCAGTTGTAGGTGGTTGCTACGCCGGAAGGCGTAACCGTAGCCGCAATATCGCCGCTGCATATTACCTGGCTGCCTATGGAGCTTACCGTAGGCGTTGGGTTCACAGTTACCGTAAAGCCGGTTGGTGTTGCTCCCGTACAGGTGATGCTGTTCACATAAACAGGCGTTACCACAAAATTACCAATAACCGGAGAAGAACCGGTATTGGATGATGCGCTGAACACGAGGCTGGTATTTGTACCGCTTGCTGCAAGGCCATCAACTGCTGACTGGTCGTTGGTCCAGTTGTAGGTGGTGGCAACGCCGGAAGGGGTAACCGTAGCCGCAATATCGCCACTGCATATTACCTGGCTGCCTATTGAGTTTACGGTAGGCGTTGGGTTCACAGTTACCGTAAAGCCGGTTGAAGAGCCGGTACAATATGCGGTGGATGGGGTGACAGTTATTGTAGCAACTACAGGCGATGAGCCGGCGATGGAAGTGGTAAATGTGCTTATGCTGCCGGAGCCGCTTGTGGTTCCAAAGCCTATATCTGCTGTTGACGTCCATGAGAACGTGGTACCGGTACTACCACTGAAAGCAAATCCACCGGATACCGATGTACCATTACAATAGATCGCGTCTGAAACAGGATTAACAGTTGGTACGGAGTTCACCGTTACCGTTACTGTAGTAGTACCTGTGCAGCCACCTACGTTTGTGCCGGTTAGTGTATAAGTAGTGGTTACGGAGGGGTTCGCCGAAACACTTGATCCGGTAGAAGCGGATAAACTGCCTGATGGCGCCCATGTATAGGTAGTTGTGCCAGATGCGGTAAGCGTGGTTGGCGTTCCTAAACAGATTGAAGTATTGGAGCCTGCGCTAAGGCCCGAAAGCGGGTTTACCGTTATGGTAGTTACCACAGTAGCCGAGCCGGTACAGGCCAGAGCAGACGGGGTTGCAGTAACTGTAGCTATTACGGGCGATGCGCCTGTATTGGTTGCGGTAAAGGCCGCTATTGAAGCAGTTGAGCCACTGGTTCCAAAACCTATATCGGCAGAAGACGTCCAGGTAAAGGTAGCGCCGGTATTACCGGGGTCAACAAAGTTAATAGCTGACGCTGATGCACCGTTGCAATAAGCAACGCCTGTTATCGTATTTACAGTGGGCGTGGGGTTCATCGTTACCGGTTGCGAAGAGGAAGCCATACAACCATTTGAATTGGTTACGGTAAGTGATGCGGTGTAAGTGCCTGCGGCAGTATAAGTATGCGCAACGCCATTAATTGATGAAGTAGCAGCGTCGCCGAAGCTCCAGGCATAGGTGCTTAAAGTTTCACCTGCAGCCACCCATGTGGTACTGCTAAGCGTTAAGTTATGCCCGTTGCCGCTGGCGTCAGCGGTAGTGGTTCCTGTGCCTTCATTGAAAGGCCAGTTGCCAATCAGCCCGCTTTGCGGCGCGGTATAGCAGGCGTTCATATCCGTTGCTACCTGGCTGCCGCTCCTTGCCGTAGTCCAGAATTTCACTTCGTCTATATTGCCGTTGAAACCCTGGTTTGCACTATTGCCGGGATCATCGCCGATATAAAAGCCTACCGTTCCGTTACCGCCATCGGTAAGACAGGTGGTAGTGGGCGTGATTGGAACCGGTGGGTTAGCGGTCTCGTTGGCATAAGATTGGGAAACACCGTTTGCATATATATACCATGTTGAGCCATCATAAGTGGCGGCTACATGTGTCCAGGTACTGGCAGCGGGCACAAAAGCGGTTTGTAAAACGGTCACATTACCAAGTACAATGCTAAGATAGCCAGTGCCGCTTTCCAGGAACAAAGTATAGCCGGAACATGCCGAATTACCGTTCGACATGATCATCTGGTTGTGGGAAGTATTGCCGCTCCAGTATATCCAGGCTTCCATGGTTATATTGCTGGTTGCCGTCGAGATAAGGCCGCCCAACGAGGCTTTACTTGAATTAGTACCCGCGAATGTCAATGCTTCCCCGCTGCATAATGGTGCGCCGCTGGTAAATGTTACCGCATTGCCATAACATACCGGGTCTGGGCTGGGGGTAAAGGAGGCGCTGGGTAAAGCGTTCACCGTTACCACCACGCCACTTGATACCTGCAGACCATTACCATCGGTAATAGTAAGGCTATAAGTATGGGATCCTGCGGTTGCCGCATTCACAGTAGCGGTAGCGCCGGAAGTTGATCCGGTATATGTACCCCCATCGGGAGACGACCATGAATAAGTAATTGTACCTGTTGCGTCGCTGCTTGCCGATGAAGATAAAACAGGATTACCGCCTCCGGCACATACGGAGCTAACCGTAGCGGAAATAGTTCCTGTAGTTTCCTGGTTACTGATACCGGTGAAATTTGCTGTTGCGTCTGTAACGCCGCCTGAAGTAGTTATTGGGTTTGAACCGCCGGCGCCAAATATCTTCCAGGGACTGCTACCGGTCCATTCACCCATTGTAATATCAGCAGCGCTGCCATTTACGTCCCCGGCTACATAAGTAGCGGAAACATCGTAGTTAACCCCTCCTGTCGCAGTTACGCTCCAGTAACGGTTCAGATAATTGGCAGCGTCATTATTGTGCGATTCTTTACTTGCCGTAACATTTGCGCCTACGGTACCGCTGCCGGAGTTAAAGGTAACAGTAACCGGTGTGTAATTACCACCGCCATCTCCTATCGGGTAAATACCAGTAGTTGATTCTATAACCATACCACTGCCATGCGCATCTGCATAAGAAGAACTGCTGCCGGTTGTTGAGGCAAGAGTAAGATTATTACTGCCCAAGATTAAATTTCCTAATGTTAAATATAAGCTACCTCCGGAAATATCAGTGGTCTGGTCTAAAGTTACACCTGCGCTGTTGTATATAGTAAGGGCGCCCGAGCCGCTACCAAGTGTAGCCGGCAACCCAAAAGTACCTGTACCTGTATGCTGTGCTGATGAGCCGTTAAATACATACTCGGCTGCACCGCTAAAAGAGACATTACTAAAGCCAACATAACTGCTTCCCAGGGTAAACGAGGTATTAAAGCTACCATACATTGCCCCGCTTCCGCTTGTATTGGCGGTTACCAAAACACCGAAGGCATCTATCTGAACGCCATCATTTTCTCCCGATTTCTCTCCTATATTATAAGTACCGCATACAAGCGTACCTGCTACCTCCAGTATTTTCGTAGTATTTACTCCCGAAAAACTAAAGGTTGGCATTGGTAAATTACTCATTAATGTTACTATCTGGCCACTGGCCACCTGCAGGATATTATCATTGCTTGGGTTGGTACTGGTCCAGGTAAGATTTGTAGTGTTTGATACACCGGGTGTAAAGGAAATAATATGATATGCGCCGCCGCCAACAGAAATATTAAACCTGGCTGTGCCGCTTACGGTCAGATCGCCATATACAAACATAGCGCCCACGCTGCCTGAATAATAATACGCATCCTGGTCAACAGTTACCGGGCCTTTGAAAGATACATCGGCCGTAGGCGTAAACGTAACCCCGGGGAAACCACCTATTTCCACATCACCGGAAACAGACCAACTGCCAGAAGATGACATGCTACGGCTCATTTCAAACGAATCCGTGGTAATGGTAAAGTTAGCGGTACCAACTGCCGATACACCTGTCGGGTCATTGGTCCATGCGCTTGCATCATTCGCATTAAGTGAACTGCCAATTAAAGGATAAAATTTATGGCTGGTCGTGGGCAATACATTTACCGTTACTGTAACTGTTGTTGTATTCGTACAGCTATTTGCGTCCGTACCGGTAACGGAATAGGTAATATTTCCTGTTCCCGACGGTGTAAAGGTAACCGGTGTACCGGCACTGGCAGATAAGCCGGTGGATGGAGACCATGCGTAGCTTACACTGCTGCCGCTTGCAGATAATGAGGACGTGCTGGTACCGTTATAATAAATAGGGTTTGGTGATGCGCCTGCCGAAATGGAGGGCAGCGGGTTTACCGTAATAGCGGTAACCACTGTAGCCGACCCAACGCAGGTTAAAGCTGTAGGCGTAACGGTAATGGTAGCCACGGTTAACGATGTAGGTGTAGCCGTAAACGCTGCTATATTGCCTGTTCCGCTGGTTCCGAAGCCTATATCGGCTGAGGATGTCCAGGTGAAGGTAGCGCCTGTATTACCGGGGTCAACAAAATTGATAGCTGACGCGGATGTACCGCTGCAATAGGCAACGCCTGCTATGGTATTTACGGTAGGCGTTGGGTTTACTGTTACCACTATGCCGCTGGATACCTGCAGACCATCGCCGTCTGTAATGGTAAGGCTATAGGTATGGGTACCTGCATATGTAGCATCAATAGTGGCAGTTGGCACACTTGACCCGCTGGTTGTGCCTGTAAAATGGCCGCCATCAGGCGAGGTCCATGAATAATTGGTGATACCTGCATCGCTGCTTGCCGATGAAGATAAAGTAGGGTTAGCGCCTCCCTGGCATACCGGGTTAGCTGATACGCTGACAGTACCTGTTGTTTCCTCATTACTGAGACCTATAATATCTACGTCTCCATTTGTTATGCTACCGGTAGTAATGGTCTTAGCGCTCGTATTGGCAGGGCCGAATCTAAAATCAGCGCTTCCGGTCCAATAGCCAGCAGCTATATCGGCGTCAGTACCCACAATGTCTGAGGATACATAGGTACCCGTTGCGCTGTAACTAAAGCCGGAACCGGTTGTACCTACATTCCAGAAACGGTTCAGGTAATTTGTTGATTCAGTAATACCGCCATCTTTGAATACGTGTAGTTTTACGCCGGCAACATTACCGGAAGCGCTGCTGAAAACTAATGAAAGGGGGGAATAATTACCCGAAGCGTCGCCTGAAGGATAATTATAAGTACCTGAAGTAGGGATAGATTCAAAAACCTCTTCAAAACCACTCATCTGTATGTATGAACTGCCGCTGCCGCCGGTGGGCTGGATAGTAAGATTATTACCGTTTAACACCAGGTTTTCAGATGTTAAGGTCAATGTACCGCCGGAAAGATCCGTACTCTGAAGTAAAGATACGCTGCCGCCGGTTTTATTGATCGTTACATTACCACCTGAGGTAAGCCCTGGTAAGTCGTTTGATGTACTACCGATATATTGCGTTCCGGAACCTTCATAAACATAATTGGCGCCGCCAGATAAAGTTACAGTTCCTGATATAGCGCCGGAATACAAGGAGCCATAAATCGCCCCATTGCCATTTGTATTGGCAGTTTTTAAGGTACCTCCGCCGGCTAAATCAAAACCTTCATCATCATTTACCGCATCAGTAATAACATGTGTTCCAACATCCAGTGTACCACCATTGTTCACAACAATCGCGTAGTTGCCTGGCAAATAGCCACCACCCTCTCCATCTGATAAGCCCAGGTCAGTTTGTAATACTACGGATGCGCCGCTATTTATATTAACCTGAACGCCAAAACCAAACGGACCTTGCCCTCCAATGGAGGTCGTGTTTGCCCAATTAATATGTTGTGTAGAAGATCCAACAAAATTAACATTCATATAATTATAATTATCATAAAAAAATCCTGTACCCGTTTCAAACAGGTCACCTGAAAGATTTACATTCAAATCAGGATTACCACCATCAGTACCAGATGATCCTACGAACCATGCATTATTACCTAACATAAGATAACCCCCAATAGTTACATCGCCAACAGGTTGGAAATAAACACCTGAGGTAATAAATCCAACCTGTACATTACCAGATACATTCCATGCGCCTGTGGTTATCATACTTGTAGTCACTACAAATGTATCATTGGAATTGGTAAAATTTGCCGGAGGCGTCAATGTGGCGCCTGTCGGGTCATTAGTCCAGTAAGAAGTATTATCGGCATAGTATGGCCCGCTTCCCCCTCCTGTGTAAGTGTAAAATTTAGTGCTTGTAGTGGGCAATACATTTACGGTTACCGTTACTGTAGCCGTATTGGTGCAACCGCCGGTAGCTGTTCCGGTAACAGTATAAGTTACATTCCCGGGGCCTGATGGTGTAAAGGTAACAGGGGTACCTGCACTGGCAGATATGTAGGTGGATGGAGACCATGCGTAACTGACGCTGCTGCCACTTGCCGATAATGATGAAGTGCTTGAGCCATTATAATATATAGGGTTGGGTGATGCGCCTGCCGAAATGGATGGTATTGGATTCACCGTTATAGTGGTAACCGCAGTAGGAGAGCCAACACAGGTTAATGCAGTAGGCGTAGCGGTAATGGTAGCCACGGTTAAAGAGGTTGGTGTAGCCGTAAACGCCGCTATATTGCTTGTGCCGCTGGTGCCAAAGCCTATATCTGCTGAGGATGTCCAGGTGAACGTAGCGCCTGTATTACCGGGGTCAACGAAGTTAATTGCTGATCCTGATGTGCCGCTGCAATAGCCAACACCTGCTATAGTATTTACGGTGGGTATGGGGTTCACCGTTACCACAGTAATAGCAGTACCGCAATTGAGGGTATAAGTAACCGGAGCCGTACCTGCAGTAACCCCGGTAACGGTAACCGTAGCAGAAGTAGTGCCGGTAAGGGTTACATTGCTGCTGGATGTAGTCCAGGTACCCCCGCTTACGCTGTTGGTAAGCGTAGTGGTTCCTGTGCCGCAGATACTTGGGGTACCTGTATTACTTGCTGCCGGTAGTGTAAGCGATATGGAATTGCAGCTACCAATGGCGCCGGTTTCATAGTTGGCAGATGCGCCTGTGAGCGCAAAATTGTGGAGTACACCGCAATTATAATTGCCGCTGTAATCAAGCGCATTTCCAATACCGGTATTTGTGCCGCCTGCTGTACCTTCATTGAAGCGGTAGTACGCCTGCAGATTACTCTGTTGCGCCACATCGCAATTCATATTGGCCTGTATCTGCGATTGCGTTCTGGCTACATTCCAGTAACGGAATTCATCTATGGAACCATTAAATTCAGTTAAAGCGCCACCGGAGCCATCGCTGTATGCCCCAATGAGCCAGGGCTGAAGAGCGACCGTTCCCGCTTCATTATCAATAGGTGTGCTTAAACTTGATGTTCCAGACGCAACAAGTATCCCATTTATGTAGGTGTACTGATTACTCCCTGAACGCACAAAAGCGACATGGGACCATATATTTGCAGTAACTGAACTTGCGGAAGTCAGATGAAGAGCATTTGTATTTGTGGCGTCAGTTAATACGAAAACAAGCTGCCCGCTGGTATTTATCCAAATCAAAAACTGGTTATAAACATTGGCTTCAATAGCCTCTGCTGTGATAAGCTGGGGCGCGCTGAAATTTAGCGGGTTTATCCATGCCTCAAATGTGAAATCGTTGGTTCCTAATGTAATGGTACTTGCGGGTTGTATATATGTGCTGGAACCATTAAAATTCAGCGCTGCATCGGGCGTCAATACATTAACCATAGTTGTAGCCGCACAGCCCGTAAGCGTATAAGATATTACAGAAGTTCCCGTTGATAAGCCCGTAACAATACCTGTAGATGGGTCTATAGTTCCCACCGCCGTGCTTACAGACGACCATGTGCCGCCGCCTGTGGCGTCGGCAAGTGTAGTGGTAATAGCTGTGGATAAGGTGGTATTGCCGGTGATTGCAGATGGTAATGGGTTGATGGATACCGTTACACTTCCCTGCGTACCCCAGCAACCTGCTGATGATTCCGCATTGAAATAATAGGTACCTGACGCGCTCACAGTTTGCGGCGTACCGCCTAAGCCGGTTGATGTGCCACCGGAAGTAGTTCCTTCATAATAAATGGCGCCACCTGAACCGCCGCTTGCGGATATGGAAGTGCTGCCGCAGAAGGTACCTGCGCCGCTGGCTGTTACCGTAGAAGGTAATGGGTCTATGCTTACCGTAGCTGTATAATAGCCGGAAGTACAACCGGCGCTGCTAACTGTTACTGAATAGGTTTGATTGCCTGAAGTGCCATAATTTGCCGTATTGGTATTGCCACTGGTTGAGGAAGCGCTTATACCCGCGCCGCCCCAGTTATAGGTATAACTGCTTATGCCGCCAGACGCACTGTTTGCCGTAAGCGTAAAATTACTGCCTGAGCAGGCATTTGCAGGGCCGCTAAGGGAACTAAGTATTGGTGCATTCTGAGTAATTGTTTCGGTAGGAGAACCCGAAAAAGGTGTGCTGCAACTTGTGCTGGAATAAGCTACTGATATTAAATTTATGGTGTTGGAACCGGAAGAAAGCAGGGAAGAAGGAACACTAAAATACCCGGTATTACTTGAAATAGTCAGCGAAGCTGTTTGAGACGCCCCACCGCCAACATTATAAGTAACTATGTAACTTCCATCAGCGAGGCTGGTGGAAAGCACATTCACCGTACCGGTTACTCCCGCGCAAACTGTTGTGCCGGATGTGGTGATGGAACTGGCTGCGGGATCTGGATTTACCGTCAGCGTCATCGTATATGAATTTGTGCATCCATTAGAAGGATCATAGATAGTAAGCGCTCCGGAATAGGAATTAGCGGCTGCTCCTGCAGGTACAGTAATAGTCAATGGGCTGGTACCTGGGAACGAAGTAGTAAAGCCGGTAAGATCTGTTAATTGGCCGGTTGGCGTCCAGGTAACATCATAATAAGGCGCAGTACAACCTACAAATGGAAAATTTACCGTACTGGTTGAAGAAGCATTATAACAGGTTGAACCACTTGGGGTTAACCCATAAAGTTGCGGCTGATCATGAACATAAAAAGATGTATGATATGGGCCTGTTCCTAATAATCCAGGGTCGGAGCAAGTATTATATATATCATCAATATTTACAGTGTATGGAGAGTATGCAGTAGTAAGACCGGTTGTTGGTATATTAAATGAACCTGATCCACTGCCGCCGGATATAACTAATGTTGCGGATACAGTCCCGGATCCTGTTCCATAAAAATTAGTTAAATCATATTCAATTGTATATGTGCCATCTGCAAGAGTAGTAGAAGATAAATTAACAACATCAACAGTACCAGAGCAAATATCTCCCGTAGCATGAGCCGATAGTGATGTATATGCCGGTACCGGGTTTACGCTGAATGTGGCAGTATTGCTTGCCGATAAATTGCTGATACAGGAATTTGCATCGGTAATTGATGTAAGTGTTAAGGTTTCTGATCCCGAATGAGTGAGCGAGCCTGTATTAAATGTACCCGCAGTGCTGGCAGTAACACTGACGCCCATAGTAGTAAGACCGCTGGCAGAAGGATTACTGGTACTATAGGTAAATGTATAGGTGCCTGTAGAAAGGCTGCTATTGTTGTAATTAATTGTCGCAGCTGTATTCTGGCAAACATTTGATGCACCGGTTATGGTAAGACCGCTTACACTGGGCAGCGGATTTACAGTTTTAGTGGTAACAATTGTAGCCGAGCCAACACAGGTTAATGCAGTAGGTGTAGCCGTAATGGTAGCTATGGTTACCGATGCCGCAGAAGTGGTAAACGCCGCTATACTGCTGGTACCGCTGGTACCAAAGCCTATATCTGCTGAAGACGTCCAGGTAAATGTAGCCCCTGTATTACCGGGGTCAACGAAGTTGATACCTGCCGATACTGTGCCGCTGCAATAAACAAATGCAGGTCTGGTGTTTACGGTTGGGGTTGGGTTCACCGTTACCGCAGTAGTATAGGTAGCGGTGCAGGTGCTGTTTGTAATTGCTACGGTATATATACCCGATGTGGTAGCGCTTGCTATGGTTGCATTTTGAGACGTAGAACTGGTAATGGCGTCCGGCCCGGTCCAGGTATAGCCCGTTACATCAACCGATGGGCTGTTGGCATTAAGCGTTACCGAACCGCCTGTGCATACCGGGCTGGTATTTGTGGCATTGGTGAGTGTGGGTAATGGTGCGGGATTAATACTTACTGTAACCGTAGCCGTACCGGAGCAGGAACTGTTGGTATTAGTACCGGTTATGGTATAGGTAGTGGTAGCTGTGGGCGATGCCGTAACGCTGGCTCCCGTGCTTGCAGACAAGCTGGAGGAAGGTGTCCAGGTATAAGTATTAGCGCCAATGGCAGTAAGGGCTACACCGACGCCGCTGCATGTAGTGGTATTGGCGCCGCCGCTTACCTGGAATGGCACGGTAATGTACACCACTCCATTTCCCGAAGAATTATACCCTTGCGTATGAGAAACGGAAGTTGCTAAAGTTGGGTCTGTATAAGAAGACCCGCCGCCGCCGCCGCCGCCTTGGGAGCTGCCGATGCCGTCGCTGGAGCCGCCGCCGCCGCCATAATAACCGCCGCCGCCGCCGCCGCCATGGCCTGTTGCAACGGTGTTGCCATTACCACCGGTGCCTGAAGCGCCATTGCCACCATCATCAGTGGAAGGCGTAGTAACACCTCCTGCCCCGCCGGCTGATTGCGTTCCGCCGCCGCCGCCGCCGCCGCCACTGATGATGCTGACGCCCGCTGCTCCTGTCAGGCCGCCACCCGCGCCGCCCGCACCGCCGGTGCCGCCGCCAGAGCCACCGCCGCCGCCGGCTACAATAAGAGGTGTACTGCCAATGAGAATATCAGAGGCGCCGCCGCCGCCACCGCCTTCACCTGATGATGTACCCCCTCCGTTGTACCCGGCTGATGCAGTACCACCTGCCCCACCTACATTAATAGTTAAAACTTGCCCGGGTGTTACGGCAAGGGTTGCGGTAACCCTACCTCCGCTGCCGCCGGCAGTAGGGGTAGTATTAGCGCCACCACTGCCGCCGCTTACATCTACCGATATGCCGGTTACCCCTGCGGGTACGGTCCAGGTCTGCACCGAGCCGGTTTCGGTAAAGGTTAATGTACATGTCGTAGCAAAGGTAGCCCTGATGGTATGCGTAGCCGAAACAGAAGTAAAGGTATAAGTGCTTACAGCAGGTACGCTGGCGCCATCAACTATAAGGCTGTCTATGGCATAGCCGCCGCCGGGGGTAATGGTATATACCTGGCTACTGCTTACACAGGTAACCCCCGATGGCGAGATGCTGCCATTGCTGCCTGCTGTGGCCGTAATAGCGTAGCCGGAGTTAGTAACCGTTACATTGGTGGTTGCGGTAATGCCATTACCATCCGTCATGGTAACGGTATAGATTGTTGTGGCTGAAGGGTTGGCAGATACCGGTGAGCCGGTAGTGGCTGATAGCGAAGTATTGGGAGACCAGGTATAAGTAAGCCCCGCGCCGCCGGTGGCGTCATCGGTTGGGCTGGCGGTCAGTGTAGCGCTACCGCCGGAGCATATTGTTGCCGGGGTGGATACGCTCACACTTGCCTGGTTGCTGATACCGGTGAAATCGGCGTTTTGATCTGATACGCCGCCTGTAGTGCTTATCGTGCCTCCGCCCGCTGTACTGCTTGCTGTGCCAAATATTTTCCATGCAGTTCCATTATATTCACCCATACTAACATCGGAAAGACCAGTAACCACTTCGTCTGCTGTAACAAAGGTTGCGGTTGCATTATATGTCATTCCTGTAGCGCTTAATGCCACTGTCCAGTAACGATTTAAATAATTATTACCATCGGCATTATGAGGCTCTTTGGATGGCGTAACATTTACACTCGCTGTAGGGCTGCCGCCGGAAACAGAAGTGAAATTAAGCGATATAGGTGTATAATTAGAAGCATCTCCTACCGGGTAAGTATAGGTGCTAAAAATACTTACCCCTTCTGCTACCCCACCGGTACTATGCGCATCTATGTAGGAAGCAGAAGAGCCGCCTGTATAGTTACCTAAAAACAGGTTATTGCTACCTAAGGTTAAAACTCCTGATGTTAAAGCTAATGTACCGGCAGGAAGAATAGTAGTCTGGTCTAAGATCACACCACCGCTGTTATTAATAGTAACTGTTCCTGAAACGGCAGCAGGTAACCCATATCCACCAGTACCCGTATGCTGCGCGCTTGTACCATCGAAAATATAACTGGCGCCGCCGTCTAAACTTACTGAAGCAATGGGGGTAAAACCATCGCCAAGAGCGCCATAAATCGCCCCGCCGGCATCCGTATTTTGGGTTTCTAAGGTAGCCCCGATTTCTAAAGTAAAAGTTTCTGAAGCAGTCTGGTACATTTGCCATGTACCAAAATAAACAGACCCGTACACATCCACACTCCCATATTTCGGTAATGGTAAGTTTGAAAGTAAGGTTACACTGGCGCCAGAGCCTATATACAAATCAGCGTGAGCGCTGCTACCAGAACTTGTCCAGGTGATATTTGAGGTGCCTGTAAAATTAAATATACACCAAACAATGTAAAAAGCAGGGGTAGAAGCAGTAAAGGATGATGTACCTAAAACATTAAGATTACCGGCAAGATTAATATTTACCGGGTCAGTAGCGCCGCTATTATACCAATTCGCGTCGTTACCTAATGTAAGAGCGCCACCTATTGTTACATCACCATTAGGATCGAACACAACACCCGTAGTCATAGTCCCGATTTCTACATAACCCGCTACTGTCCAGGTTCCTGAAGTAGTCGATGGGTCGGTTGACATACTTACAGTCATTACAAATGTATCCGCACTGGTGGTAAAGTTGCCTGGCGAAGAATACGAGCCGGTTTCTGATGCGCCGGTGGGGTCATTGGTCCAGTCGGTAAGAACATTCGCGTTATACGTTCCGCCGGAATAAGGGTAGAATTTAGTAGTCGTTGTTGGCAATACATTTACGGTTACCGTTACTGTAGCCGTATTGGTACAACTATTCGTACCTGTTCCCGTAACGGTATAAGTAACATTACCAACGCCTGCAGGCGTAAAGGTAACGGGTGTAGCGGTAGAAGCAGATAAGTTGGTTGTTGGATACCAGGAATAGCTGACACTACTGCCGCTTGCAGATAATGAAGATGTGCTTGACCCATTATAATATATGGAGGTGGGCGATGCGCCTGCCGAAATAGAGGGCGCAGGGTTCACCGTAATAGTGGTTACCGCAGTTGCCGACCCAACGCAGGTTAAAGCGGTAGGCGTAGCGGTAATGGTTGCTATAGTTACAGAAGCAGCAGACGCCGTAAACGCCGCTATAGTAGCAGTAGAACCGCTGGTACCAAAGCCTATATCCACAGATGATGTCCACGTAAAAGTAGTGCCCGTATTACCTGGGTCAACAAAGTTAATTGCCGAGGCCGATGAGCCGCTGCAATAGGCTACGCCTGCTATGGTGTTTACGGTAGGCGATGGATTTACCGTTACCGTTATAGTAGTAGTTGTTGAATTTGCACCGTCAGACACCTGGATAGTAAAGGCATCCGGGCCTGAATAGCTTGTATTGGGCGTATAGGTTAAACCTGACGGGGTAATACTTGTGCCGGAAGATGCGGTAGCATTAAAACCACCCAATGTGCCATGAGTGGGGGAAGATGAAACAGACCATGTAAAGGTAAACCCCGTAGTTTCGCTTGCGGTAAGTAATGAGTTGATTGACGTGGCGCCTGAGTTTTCACACACAGCCAGGTTTTGCGCACCACCTCCATCAAAAGAAGGGACAGCGCTGGGGATACCGGTAAAATAGGCGGTAAGATCAGTTATACCGCTGCCACCGGTAGTGGTTATAGTCTTTGCGCTGGTATTAGCCGCCGCATACTTGGTCCAACTGGTACTACCATTAGGCGATTCCGCCATACTTATATTTGCAGCAGTACCCACAACATCTCCGGCCACATAGGTGGCAGTTGCATTGTATGTGAGTCCTGATCCGCTGCCACCTAAATTCACAGTCCAGTAACGGTTTAAATAATCAGAAGCAGCGCTGTAATCTGCAGAAGGCGTAACATATACTGAGGCGGTACTGCTGCTAAAAGTGCCTGCCGTAAAATTAAGCGATACAGGCGTATAATTTGAGGCGTCTCCTATCGGGTAAGTATAGGTGGTGGTCGTTGATATATTTTCTGTTACCTCACCAGAGCTTGCATTTATGTAGGATGCAGATGAAGAGCCACCCGTATAGGACGACAACGTAAGATTATTAGTCCCTAAAGTTAAAACCCCGGAATTCAGGTTTATTACATCTACCGTAGTTGTCTGATCCAACGTTACCCCAGCAGCATTTTGAATGGTAACGCTGCCGCCAGATACGGAAGCAGGCAAACCATAGGTGCCGGTACCGGTATGCTGTGCGCTTGTGCCGTCAAATACATAGTTAGCATTATTGGGCAAAGATATAGTTCCGGTAAGCGCTACACCGCCAGTGATTGAGGTATGAAGTATTCCATAAATTGCCCCGGATGAGTTTGTATTTGCAGTTTTTAAAGTTGCCCCGCCACTCAAAGTAAAACCTAAGGCATTAGTACCGCTGCTGGTAGGCTGTCCCATTGAATAAGTTCCGCAATCAAGCGTTCCCCCGGTGTTTACAAGCACTGCAACATTACTATAACCGGCGTCGTAACTGGCGGGTAGCAGCAGATTAGAGGCAAGCGTTACAACAGCCCCGCTGCCTATAACAAGTTGTGCGCTGTTACTGAACGTAGTGCTTGGCCAGTTAATAATGGCAGTTCCGTTAAAATTAATTGCCATATCACCGGAAAAAGTGGAAAACTTACATAAACTTCCTACGGTTAAATTACCGGAAAGATTGAGGTTAACACTACCCGCAAAGCCACCGCCATTCTCCAAAATAAATGCGCCGCCAACAGTTACATCATTAGCCGGAGTAAAAAGATAACTACTTGACCCGCTGCCATGTACTATCACCGTACCGCTGACCGTCCATGTGGCGGAAGTATTCATGCTGTGATTCATATAAAATGTATCTGCACTGGTAGTAAAGTTTGCCGGTGAGCTAAACGGACTGCTTTCTGATGCGCCGGTGGGGTCGTTGGTCCAGTCGGTAAGAACATTCGCGTTATACGTTCCTCCGGAATAAGGGTAAAGTTTAGTAGTCGTTATCGGGTTAACTGTAACAGTAGTGGTACCATTTACCGTACAGGTTGTAGTTGCATCTGTTACCGTTACGGAATATACAATGCTGCCTGGTGTACTTGGCGTTGCAGTAGTCGGATCAGATGTCGTTGAAACTAATGAAGTCCCTGACCATAAAAAATCATACGATCCCGACCCACCGCTCGCATTTGACGTCAATGTTACGGTACCGGATGTGTATATAGGGCTATTATTGGTAGGACCAACAGAGAGCGCTGATGAATAAACTGTAGCTCCTGATGTTATAAACGAAGGCGATCCGGCAAGCGTGCCATTATAGGTGCTGCCTGAGGATGCGTTATTAGTGGCCGTACTGCCATCATTAAAATTATAATAAATGGTCAGTCCTGATTCTGATCCTGTTAAAGTATTATCCATATCACAGGCAATAGCATTCCCGCTCCTTGCTATATTCCATGCCCTTACTTCATCAACATCACCATCATAACCATGGTGGAAACCTGATCCGTCTTGTAAAGTTGCAACATTAAATAAATTTAAACTACTTGGTGCGCTTGAAATAGTACCCGTACCTACGCTTACCCCATTTATGTATAGTGTGATACTTGTTCCATTTTTTACTGCTGCCACATGTGCCCATGTACCCGCTACCAGTGTTGCAGATGTCTGGTCAACTTCCGCATAGGTTCCACTCTGGTTCTCTGCAAAACACAATTTTCCCGTACCATTAAGTCCCAAAGCTATTTCATTAAATGCACTGGTAGAACTACCGTATGACACAATAAACGACTGAGTCGTTAAACTTGTTGATGTTGGATTTATCCAGGCCTCCAACGTTAGTGTACCAGATGAAGCCAATGTTGTAATATCCGGTGTTGCGGAAATGTACTGAGAAGAACCATTAAAACTCACTGCATAATTCTGCGCATACGCCCCCAGGCTCATACAACTTATAGCCAGCAACAGAAATGCCGTTTTTACAGTCTTTCCAAGCAGCGAGGCAACAGGTATCAATCCTTTCAAAAAATTACGGCTCTTTAAAGCCCCTTCGGCGTGGCTCAGAATAACAGAACTGGATAAAACTTTCTTCATAAACGTGTGCATTAAAACAAATTTTTTAATAAGAACGAAATACTTAAAAAAGCAACACTGAACAAAGCGTTTCATCCAGTATTACATTACTAATCAAAATCCGTTATTGGCGCAATCTAATAAAGTACATCTTTTTTTTACAAAAATGTGCTGAAAAGCTCTGAAAGCGTTCTGAATGGCCGGTATGTTGTTCTGAGTGTAAATAAAAAAGTATTTATTTTTATATTTTAGCAATGAAACAATAGGTACTGTGCATGGCGTGAAACTGCTAAATAAGCATGTAAATCACCTATGTGTATATTATTGTGAGCTAAAATATAAAATATAAGCTCAAAAATATAAAAAGTATGTAAACTTCAAATAACTTTATCGTTGCCAACATGTTAATGATAAAAAATGGTTATGTTTTTAATTAATTGCGTAAATGGAAGGGGAAAGTAGTTTT